>ERZ761609.186-NODE-186-length-84562-cov-14.889630_pt1 | contig 84562 bp, 68 predicted proteins | sample MGYA00511163_ERZ761609 | MGnify/ENA primary metagenome ERZ761609 (study PRJEB28899, sample SAMN02445070) | bioreactor sludge metagenome | biome: EBPR sludge | place: Australia: Brisbane, Thorneside Wastewater Treatment Plant | collected 2011-12-16 ...
GCAGTTGGTAGCGCGTTTCCTTGACATGGAAGAGGTCGCAGGTTCGAGTCCTGCACCGACCACCAACTTCTCAGCTCTCTTTCTTTAATCAACGCTGTTCAGATTTTTTTCACGACACAATCAATGGAATGCGATCTCGAAACTTTTGGCCACCGGCCTTGGTCTGAAGGCATAATTCGAACGTGGACCCCATTTCGCAATTCACATTGGGAGCATGTGCAGCCTTGGCTCTCAAGCCTGCACTCAAGCATGTGTCGCCTGAGATTCACTCACCGGCACAGGATCTCAGTATTCAAAGATGGCTTGTGGTCATCGGTGGACTGAGTGGTGCGGCGCCGGATCTCGATGTGCTGATTCGATCGAGCCAAGATCCGCTTTTGAGCTTGGAATTTCATCGACACTTCACCCACGCCCTCGTCTTCATCCCACTTGGAGGCGTTTTGATCGCAGCGATGCTGTGGTTACTATTTCACCGAAAGCTCGCGAATTTGGGCTTAAACTTTCGGGCGATCAGCCTCATGAGTTGTGTGGGCTGGGCGACACACGGTCCGCTTGATGCTTGCACCTCTTACGGCACGCAACTTTTTTGGCCACTGAGTTCAGAGCGCATCGCGTGGAATCTCGTCGGGGTCATCGATCCCTTGCCAACCTTGTGTTGGCTAGTGGCGGTCAGCGTTGCCGTCTCAAGTCGACGCTTTAATGCCATCACCTGGGCCCGCGTCGGACTCGCGATCAGTTTTTCATATCTCGCCATTGCGGGTTGGCAGCAAGAGCGAGCCACGAGCCTTCAAGCGCGGCTGATTGAGAATCGACACGGCGAAGCTTCGTCGGCAGCCTTAGGTACAGGACCGAGAGCTAGTGTGAAGCCAACTTTGCTGCAGATCCTGCTTTGGAAGTCCATTTATGAGATCAACGGTCGGATCTACACGGATGCACTTTGGATGGGAGTTGGGCCCAAGATCTACCCGGGTCAATGCGTGGAGAAGTATGAGATCCTCGCGCCAAAGAATTCAATTTTGGAGAGTGATCTCAAAAGATTTGCGTGGTTCTCAGACGCTTGGCTTGGCGTCGTTGCGGACCGCTCTCGACCTCCTGAGGTCATTGCCGTCGGCGACGTTCGGTACTCCATGCTGCCACATCAAATCGAGCCATTATGGGGCATTGAGTTCAACTTGAATCAGGCCGAGCAACACGTTCAGACTTGGTCCTCGCGGCGTCGTGATGGCCACACCTTGCGCGAATACTTCAGGATGATCCGAGGCGAGGAGAAGTTGGCGGATGCAACAAGGGTGCGACATGTCGCCGAGTTATCGGATTCCGCATTCGAAATTGAATGCCCTCAAAGAAGTAGTGACTCAGCAAAGCCGCAATGAAGCCAGCATGGAGTAACTGCCTCACGCCAGTTTCTGTAACAAGGGGTTCAGAATAGACAAGCGCGGCCGCCAGAGCGGAAAAAGTCAGATAGACAAATATGAACTCGCGCTTGAGAGTTTTGCCCGACTGACTTTGCTTCGCCATTCTGTAGTAGACCAATGCGGCGTCGAGCGAATGGAAGCTACTCATCAATAAGGTGGCCAAAGGATGAAAGCCCACAATGAGACGCGGGACCAGTCGAACTGAGTAAAGTAGTCGCCATGCTTTGAGAGATGCCGGAAGTTTGAGAATCGCTTGAGTCACCCAAGCGTAGATTGCAATGAGGATGATCGTGCGAATCACAAAATAGTCACGGCCGGGTGTCCAGATCTTGGCAATATACAAGGTCAGAAACACTGAAGCCTCGACGGTCAGGATTCGGTACATCCAAATTTCTCGTCGATGAAGTGACTCAATCGCGGGTTCCCGGGAGGCATCCATGCCACGTTGCTGCCCGTCGCGAAAACTCAAGACAAATCCAATGCCCTTGAGTTGGGACATGTTGTGATGAGCATTCAAGGTCACAAAGATCGCGACGATCAGAATAACCGGAAGACTGAGGTCAGCGGCCTGAGGTCGAAGAAATGAGAATTGCGGCGGCAACGCCATCGACATCAGGAGACTCAAACCAAAGAACAGCACTAACACCTGCCAAATTCCGAGTCTCCCCCATCGGTATTCAGCCGCCCACTTTCGTAGCTCAGGAACTCGCACGAGGGCCCAAAAGCTAAAAAAGTTGTGAGCGATGTTTCCAAGCAGAATAAAGGCAATGAACCAACCAACCTGCCGATGCGAAGGCGACCACCAAACCAACTCAGTGAGTGAGAAGCTGGCAGCGGAGCTCGTGAGCGAACTCAAAACGGCAAAGCCGATGAGTGCCACGACGGCCGCACCCGACAGGATCAAAGGATAGGACAGTAAAACTCGATCAATTCGATCCAGCCCCATGCACATCATGTTGCGACGACTTGACCTCGGAGTGCTAACAAAAAAAGCGCGTGGGAAAGTCCAGGGGTGTGCCTTCCGTTAAACTCTTCCCTCGCCCACTGAAATAGCGCGAGTTTGCCGCAGACTCCGAAAGATTATTTGTTAACATGATCAGTATGCAGTCCCCTGCACCATTGCGGCCCTTCACTTGGGCGCGACAGCTTGGGTCCACTGTGAAGTCGATGCGACCGCATCGGGACGCCTCATTTTGGGACAAGCTGAACTTGTTCTTCCCTGCGCTACTCATTCTACTGAGCATTTTGGAAATTGTGATCCTAGGCAGAGCCTTGCAAACTGCGGATCATCGAGAAGCATTGAGATGGATGCAGGACATTCTTTTTCTCAATTACCTGCATATCGGTATGAGTCTATTGTTCCTTTGGGGTTCGCAGTCCGGCCGACAAGCATGGAATGAGTTTAAGAAACGTGGATTCCTGCGAGGTGTCGGCACCTTGCTGTTTGTGTTCGTGGGTGCAACTTGGGTGTCTTATGAGTTTACGTTTGGTCAATCAGCGGCGGCCCAATGGCCAGCGCTGATCTTCACTCTGGGTCTATTTACTCTTCGACGCCATCATGAACTTGGACAAAGCAAAGGCTTGCTGCGAGTTTTGAACATGCGTGCCCCCGAGTTTTCAAAGAGGACTTACGATCGAGAGCGGTGGTGGATTAGAAATCTGATGCTTTCTCAGATCTTACTTTTTGCGGCCCTGATTTGGCCTCCGTTTGGCTTCAATTATCATGTGAAGGCTGCAGCTTGGGTCGGAATTCTGGTCTGCGTAGCGGGCCTGTACCGCTGCACTTTTCAATCCGCGGACATGATCCAAGGTCAGAAGGCTCTCTTTAATTTGCGATTTGCGGTGAAGAGTTTTTTACCATTTTCTGCAGTCGCATCATCAGCAGGTGGCTCTATTCATGGCGTTGAGTACCTCAGTGTCACCGGAAAGCTGCTGCATCCTTCTCAACAAGTGAAGGTTCGCCATTATGTGATCAGTTTGCTGGCTCTAGGGCTCTTCATTCTTCTGGCCCTCATGATCTTGAGATTTCCTGAAAGCTTCGGCATCCCCGATTTAAGGATCTCGACACAGATCGGATTGCGAGAACTCTTGCTGTCTACGGCCGCGGGTTTGGCCATTACGCATTATGCCTTCGATCATTACTTCTTCACGCCGGCCTATGCGCAAGCGACTCCGCTATTGTCGGTGCTCACATCGCAGGATCAAACCTCTCTTCAAACTCGACAAGGCCAATCTCATGGTTGAGGAAGCTGTGAGCTCCTTGAATTGGATCACCTGGAAGCCTTGGGAAAGCCAGTTTTGGCTTGAACAAAACTTTGAAGTTCTCATCTTCGCAATTCTCTTGGGTTCCGTAATCATCGAGGCCATCCGTAGTCCCCGCCATTATTCAATGGGCGAAACACTCAGCAACTTTGGCAGTATTCTGCTTCATCAGATTGGGAAACTGGTGTTTCAAACGCCATTGATCGCACTTTACATTTATCTCTTTCGAAATTTCTCTTTGCTGAAGTTTGAATGGACGGTCGCCGATTTTTTCTTAGCGTTGCTTCTCAACGACTTTGTTTACTATTGGCACCATCGTCTCATGCATCAGACTTCGCTGCTCTGGACCGTGCATGTGGTGCACCATCAGCCGGAGCACTTCAATCTCTCGATGGGCACAAGACTTTCGTTTTTCAACAAGGCCCTGACCTATTGGTTCTACTTACCTCTCGCGATTGTCGGAGTTCCGCCACTTTTAATGTTGAGCGCTGGTTGGACCAATGGTCTTTATCAAGCGTATTCACATTTGGGATCACGAATTGGAAATTCATGGGTCGAACTTTTATTTGTGACTCCTCGAACTCACGCCTTCCATCACGCCAAAGATTTAAAATGGCGCGATGTCCACTATGGCGGAATGTTGACGGTGTGGGACAGGATGTTTGGAACATGGAAGTCTCCGGAAGGAGACCTCGCAGCCTTTGGAGTCGAAGGTTCGTTGGGACGAGAGGATGTCGTCAGGAATCCTCTTAAAGCTTGCCTTGCGCCTTGGCGGTGGCTGATCCGAGGACTGAAGCGACATGGAACGCGCGCGCTATTTTCTTCACCCGCACGTCTGGAACCTTAAGAAGTGCAATTCACTTTTCAAGTTCGAGGAGATCATTGGCGAGTTTGTTGACGCCTTGTCGAGCCCAGTAGACTCGATCTACATCGGCCTTGTGAAAGGCATAGAGGCTCCAAAAGGCACGTCCGTCAAATTCATCAGCCCCAACAACGACAATCACGCTTCGTGTGCCTTCATGTTGAGAAGTTACCGTGATCATTTTAGAGAGATCAAATTGCGCACGCGCAACCTCAAGGCCTGAGGCGTTCCAACGAAATCTTCGGCCACCTTGCTCAAACTGTGGGATCGTAAACGGCAAATTCAGCACCTGCACTCGAGCCGTACTCGGCACGGAGAAGTCCTGAAACTCTTTGGTCGATCGAACATCGATGACAAATATTTTATAATCCGGATGGCGTCGCCGGATATTCGTGACCTCGGCTCTTAAGGTTGAGAGATCCGCGACTTGATACCGATAGGCCGCCTCTGGCGTTTGCTCTGTGACTTGGCCTTCTCCGGGCGCTTGGAAATCACCAATTCTGACCAGCGTGCCAGGAGCCTCAAACGCACGATTGGAATAGTTGAGAATGTCGATCAGATTGAAGTCCGAAAGCTGAAGGGCGGCTTGAAGTTCCTTGGGAAATTTCTCGAGAACCACTCGCAGAATGTCTTTAACTTTCACGCGCCCAAGGTGCTGGACGTAGGGGGCCGTACCTTCATATCGGTAGCTGAACACTTGCAATTCATCACCCTTACGAAAGCAGCGTGCCGCACGCGTGTCGAACAAGAATTGAGCCTCATTTTTGGTCAGCTTTTCAGCAAGTCCATTGACCGTAATGGAAATCGAAGAGTGCGGTGGAGCCTTCAGCGTCTGGCAGACTTGAGTTTGCGGCTGACGAATAGCACTCACGTTAGCGGACTTCACCAATTCTTCCCATGTCGGATCGCTGATGACCGGCATGCGCATCATCAGGGCCTGAGCCGTCTCACCCCATCGAGCGACCAAGATGTTATCTGTTGGCGCAATATTGGCAATCGGCGCCTCTTGTTGAACTTTGGGAGTTGAGGATGTGTCGCGCGGGCTGAAGAGTCTTCCCTGCAAAAAGACTCGGTACGCGATGAAGCTCAATGAAACCAGAATCAGTAAAATGAGGGCGAGCTCAAGCCCACCCAATCTTCCCCGTCTCGAATGAAGAAGGTCTCTCAACGAGTTCATCAAATAAACGCAAAGGCGTCGAATTTTTGAATTTGCCACTCCCTAGAGTGTGATGAGAAATGGCGGAAAATGCCAGATAAGAGTTGATGAATGCTTCAGGCTTACTCGTTGCCCGAGTGTCTTGGCCCCATGTCTCAACTTGAGTTCAACTGCAGAGGAGTTTCGGGCTCAGTTAATAAAGCTCGACCAGGTCATTTTCACGGAATCCTGATCCCGAGTGGACGATCGCGACGGCGCCATCCTTGCCAAAGTAGGAGATAATTTCGATCGTGCCTTTGAGCCGACCGGGCACTCGTCCGATGAACGCACCGGTTTCAGGATCGTAAACATCTTCTCCATCTTCAGACACCCGCAGGACATCCCCAATCTGCAAACCAGAAATCCGGCCAGCATTGAGAAAGACTCGATCGCCTTTGACCATGGCCACTCGACCTTCCCAGCTTAACTTTTCAAGGCTTTGTGCAATCTTTGGGATCACACTCGAAAAGGCTCTTGAGAGCGTGGCTTCAAGCAATACGGGATCATTCTCTAAGGACTTGTCCTGCGCACTGCGAGTCGCAACCCGCGTGGTGGACTCTTCCGCTTCAGTCTCACGAGTTTCGTCGAGAATCACACTTCCATTACGAGCGTTCACCATTCGCATGCGGATTTTGGCTGTCATCTTCGCCCGCACCTTCCGCATCAACCCAACCTCATCGCCCAACTGCCGAGTTTTAACCTCGACGATGCTGGTTTCCAGGATGCCGGAAACCCCCATGGCCGAAGCGACTTTGGCCATACTTTCCAAGTCAAAGTGATCGCCTTTGATGAAGGCGTTGATGTCTTTTGGAAAGTCCGAGTTCGCGATGACCACGAAGTCATCCGTACGGCGCAATTGACGCAAAAAACTCTCGCGTGCTGACGCGGCCACTCGCTCGGAGACCGGGCCACTCAAGTTGATGACAGGCAGAACCATGAGACGCTTTCGAAGTGGGGCGTCTTTACTGGCGCGAGCATCAAACGGAACATCCTTTAAAACCGGCGTCGCTTGACTCTGAACCTTGGTGGGACTTCGTCGATCAAAAAGGCTGCACGACACGGAGATCGATACCAACATGGACATACCCACGAGCATGAACACAGGTCGTGAAAAATTGCGCACTCGGCTTGCACTCATGCCTTTATGCTAACTTGAAATTGCACGTCTTTGGACAGCGAAGTGGAGATCGAGCAAGGACTCTGGATCAGATCCTCGCTCTGAGCTAGCCCTTGGTCGTGCTCTCATGGCCTTGAGCCGAGGTCACTGCATGGATTTGAGTTCTAGAAAAAACGGCGCCGAACTGCCATCACCTGAACCTTGGGCGTCGCTCGAAACTTTTTCTTGGTAACCAGGCAGGTCCATGGCCTTCATCTTTTCGACAAATGCCTGCGGCGTCGAGCTCCAGTCGATCTCAAAATCCACGCGCTCCTGCTCGATGCTTCGTTCACGAATCGCTTTGATTTCCCGGTGAGCCCGCTGCAAGAGCTGACGAATCTCAACCAACTGTTGTGGCGAAAACTGACCGCGAATTGCGAGTCGCAGTGGCGTGGTCGTTAGTGTTCCACGCGACCATGCCTCAAAAACTTGCGTGGCCAAATCCTTCGACAATTCCTCAGCCTCTTTTTGAATGACTTTTCGTACGACCACCTCGGTCGGGCCAATCTCGGTTTCGTAAGAGCGAGAAACCTCCGCGACACTTCGACCACGGACAACAGGATCCACGACCATTTTAATTTGCACAGTCCATGCGCCGGTGACTTCTTTCGATTCTCGAACTCGCAAATCACCTCGCAACACCATCGAAGCACCCGTCAATTGCCCCAAATCTTGAACGTCTTGTTGCGAGGCTCTTTCCACTTTAAACGCCATCGGCAATATGGAACTCATGCTGCCCTCAGGCTGAAGCAACAGATGAAAGCCTTGGCGCATGAGCTCCCGATGCAAAGTAATTTGGAGATCTCGATGCCACTCCATCAGTGTTTGGCGCTGAGGGTCGCCGCCATCACCATTCCACCATCGATAACTCAAGGTCTTCGAGCGATCCGTCACCGCCAACATCGGCAAGATCGAAACCGGTGTTTGACCGTCACTCAAAAGCCCCAAATCCATGATGAGTTTCCTCAAGCTCACCGTTGAAACTTTCAGTTCAACTTGAGCCTTAAAGCCGCCATCCGGAGTGCGCACCAACTCACCGGGCACCACAAAAGGAATAAAGCGAGGCGCCTCTTTCACAATTTTCGACTCAACAAGAGCTCTATTTTTCGTGTATCGAGCCTCGCCAATCATCTCAATCGTGAGATCTCGTGCCGTTCCGGCTAAGGCCTTCATCTGGATTTCGCGAGAGGCTTCAGCCGACGATGCGGCTTTGCTCGTGGGCTCACTCGTCACCGTCATCAACTCGTCGGCCCATGTTGGCTTGATCCAAACCAAACTCAAGCCCAACACCAAGACCAATCCGCAGATTTTTTCGGAGCGTCGATTTGCACGGAATTCAGGCCAAAGATTCTGCCAGTCAATCATGATGTGAATCCTCACTCGTCGATTCACGAATCAGTCTGAAAGGCCCAGAGAAGTCTCGCAAGTTTTAGACGCTGACTGACGCAACGCCAATCGAGCCAAGGCCGCTTCTGCAGCTTTCAAAGGCTCTTACCGATCTGAACGAAGTCAGTTCGGCCAAACAAAGCATGAACATCATCAAAAAAGGCCTTATTGGGACGGATGCCTTGAGGGTCTTGCACTTCAAGGGTCACGGTCTTCTTGAACTCCTCGAGCTGAACTTCAAACTGAATTCCCGTCGTGCCCGGATACTTACGAAGCAGTTTCTGCAAATGGTCCAGGTGATTCACCATCGTCGAGTCCAAACGGAACGTCATGGCCTTCGACTTCGCCAGAACTTCATCCAAGGTCGCCACGCGATCGACAAGGATTTTGCAGCTGACTGGAGAATCCTGATCTTGCTCCGACTCCTCAGCGTTTTGATCTTCGCGGAGTGAGTCGGCTTTCAATTCAAGCTTCCCCCCAACGAGTAGGGGCTGCTCGCTTTTAAGCGCCATTTCACCCTGCCGATAGGCCTCGGGAAAAATCACCAACTCCACTTGGCCGGACAGATCTTCGAGTTGCGCAAAGGCCATACGCGCGCCCTTTTTGTTGATCAACTCGCGAAACTGCGTCACGAGTCCAGCGACCACCACACGCTTACCCGGCGATTCGTGACGAAGTTCGTAAATGTTAGAGCTCACCCAAGTCTTGTAGAGCGCATCCAGGCCTTGCAGTGGATGATCGCTCAAATAGAAGCCGAGAACTTCCTTCTCATACTGAAGTCGTTCTGAGCGCGACCAAGCTTGCGCTTCTGGCACAATGATCTCTTCGTTGGCCGCCGATTGTTCTTCATCGCCGCTTAGATCAAACAATGAACTTTGCCCAACTTCACGTGTCCTGCGAACATTTTCGGCCCGCTTAAAGAACAACTCGAGCCCGGCCATCATCTGCGCCTGATGCAGACCAAAGCCCTCAAAAGCTCCCGCCTTAACCAAGGCTTCAATCACCTTCTTGTTCAGCTTCTTGATATCAACTGTAGCAAAGAATTGATCGAGGGATTTAAATTCTCCCCCAAGCTTTTCGCGCGCCTCGACGATCGCTTGCACAGCTCCTTCGCCAACGCCCTTGATCGCGCCAAGAGAGTAATAAATCGTGTCGCCGCGAACCGTGAATTTAAACGAACTATGATTGACGTGGGGAGGCTCGACGCGAATCTTGTGTGCCTGAGCATCTTTGACGTAGCGAACGACGTTGTCGGTGTTCGACATCTCCGTCGACAAGAGTGCCGCGTAAAATTCAACCGGATAATAACGTTTGATCCACGCAGTCTGCGCACTCACCACGCAGTAGGCTGCCGCATGCGACTTGTTGAAGCCGTAATTGGCGAACTTCTCCATCAACTCAAAGAGCTGCTCACTTTTTTCCCGATCAAATCCATTTCGCTCGGCCCCTTCGAGGAATCGAGCTTTCTGCTTCGCCATTTCCTCGGCGATCTTTTTACCCATCGCCCTACGCAACATATCCGCTTCGCCGAGCGAGTAGCTCGCGATTCGCGAGGCGATGGCCATGACCTGCTCTTGGTAGACGATAATGCCGTAAGTTTCCTTGAGAATGGGTTCCAGCTCAGGGAACAAATACTCAACGGACTCTTCGCCATGCATTTTTCGCGTATAGTCCGGGATCATGTCCATCGGACCTGGGCGGTAAAGCGCGTTGATGGCGGTGATGTCTTCAAAACAACGCGGCTTAATCGACTTCACTGCATTGGTGATGCCTTCACCTTCAAACTGGAAAACTCCGAGCAGATCGCCGCGTGACATGAGATCATAGATCCCCTTGTCATGTATGGGGATATCTTGCGGACGGAGCTCTCGACCGCGGTTCTCTCGGATTAAGTCCAATGCATTCTTGATATGCGTGAGCGTCTTCAGCCCCAAGAAGTCGAACTTAATCAAACCGATTTTCTCGGCCCACTTCATATCAAATTGGACGACGCGCTCATCATCTGCGCCACGGCATAGAGGGGCGTACGTCACCAACGGCGCGTCGCCAATCACCACGCCTGCGGCGTGGATGCCGGCGTTACGAACCAAACCTTCAATCTTGAGCGCCAGATCGATGAGATTCGCGATTTGCGGATTTTGCTCCATCTGTTCGCGCAAGCGCGGCTCAGCTTCCAGAGCTTCCGTGATACTGATGCCCAGCTTTTCGGGTACGAGCTTTGTCACAGCGTCGACCTCGGCAAAACTCATCCCGAGAACTCTGCCCACATCCTTGATGGCCGCACGAGTTTGCAACTTGCCATAGGTGATGATCTGAGAAACGTTCGCTTCACCATATTTTTCCGTGACGTATTGAATGACTTCCTGACGTCGGTCTTGACAGAAGTCGATATCAAAGTCCGGCATCGAGATTCGTTCGGGATTCAGGAATCGCTCAAAGAGTAGTGAGTACGGAATAGGATCAAGATCTGTGATTCGCAAACAATAGGCCACCAATGAACCGGCACCCGATCCTCGCCCAGGCCCAACCGGAATCCCCTGTGACTTTGCCCAATTGATGAAGTCTTGGACGATCAAGAAGTAGCTCGTGAAACCCATCTTCTCGATCACGCCCAATTCGAATTCGAGTCGATCGACGTAGGCGGCCTTGTTCGCATCCGTGATGGGATGCTCGCCGCCGCTGGACTCCGATGCTCGCTCCTCAAGTCCCTCGAAGACCTTATGACGAATCAATTCCTGAGGTGATTTGCCGTCGTCAGAGGTGAAATACGGCAAATGATAAATGGCTTTGCCGGCCTCATCTTTGAGTTTGAACTTCACATCACACTGCTCGGCAATTTGCAGAGTTCGATCGCAGGCCTCAGGAAGATCGCGAAACAGCGTCCGCATTTCCTCAGAAGATTTGAAGTAGAACTGATCACTGCCTAGCCGAAAGCGAGATTCATCGTGCAAAGTTTTGTTTGAACCGATGCAAACCAAAACCTCTTGAGCGATTTGATCGGCTTGATCCAAGTAATGAACATTGTTCGTCGCCACAAGCGGCACACCCGTGATCCGCGAGGCCTCTTGCAAAAACGGACCGAACTCGGACCAATCCGGTGTGCCTGTACGCGAAATTTCCAGATATAAATTTTCGCCGTAGATCGCATGCAGTTCGCGAATGCAGGCCAGCGCCGCATCCGGTCCATGCTGTCGAAATGCGTGCGCCACCTCTCCTTGGCTTCCGCCGGTGAGGGCGATGAGTCCTTGCGAATGTCGCTTGAGAACTTCACGGTCAATTCGAGGCTTGTAATAAAAACCCTCATGAAAGCCGATTGTCGATATCTCGCAGAGGGCCTGATAGCCCTTGAAGTCTCTGGCAAGCAGCACGATCCGCCGATTCGGCATCTGGGCGGCCTCGCGATCCTCACCCTTCACGAAGCGAGTTTTAGGCGCGACGTAGGCATCAAGGCCCAGGATGGGACGAATGCCAAAGTCCTTGGCCGTAAAGTAAAACTCCGCCGCTCCATAGAGATTGCCATTGTCGGTCAAGGCCACAGCTGGCATCGAAAGCTTTTGCGCGCGCTCGCAAAGCTTCTTGATCCGAACGCTGGCCTCCAGCATCGAATATTGCGAATGAACGTGGAGATGAACAAAGGACATGCTCAAAATACATAGCGCAAAGGCCGGATTCCGTGATGGAATTTTTCAACTTCAATCCAGTTCGCGAATCGCATTGGCAGCAAAACAGGCAGGGCTCGCATAGGCTTCGAATTGTGAGCTTTGAGCGGGAAACTGACGCCGACAAACGCCTTTGATTTCGCAAGGCGTCAGCGTCCGAGCCCAAATAAGCTTAGGCGCGATTGAGCCCTAAAGAATTCGGAAGTCTCGCATCATCGCATGATCTTCATGTTCAAGATTATGGCAATGAAACAAGAAGTCGCCCTTATGTGTATTGAAGCGCTTGATGAGCCGCACGCGATCTCCGGGCAGTAACAGCACCGTATCCTTCCAACCCAAATCGAACGCACCCGTGAATGAACCTGATGTTCGACTCAAGACTTGGAAGCTCGCGCCGTGAATGTGAATGGGATGTGGAAGATGCGTACCTGAGTTGTCGAACTCCCAAATTTCCGTGTCACCGAAGCGAACTGTTTCTTTGGCGCGAACAATTCCCGGCTCATAAGGTAGAGCATCGATCGTCCAACCCTCTTGCTGAGATATTCCCAATGTAAAGATCTTCTCAGATCCAGGCGCAGCGTTGATAGCTTCGCTCTCAGAAATTCGATCAAAGCGGCAAAGAGTTTGCGGCATAGTCCACGCCGCACCGATCTCAGACGTGCAATGCAACTGAATCAAGTCAAACGGCGATCCTCGACCCGCAACCAGCGGTGCGCTTTGCAGAGACAATTGGTCGCCCTCTTTGGCCTTCGAGAGATCGACTAAGACATCCAATCTCTCCGCCGGCGACAACAGGACTTGCTGACGAGTCTCAGCGGACTCGAGCAAACCTCCGTCTGTGCCAATAATGGAGAGAGGGCGTCCGTCACTCCATTGCAAGTTGTAGATCCGAGCGTTCGAGAGGTTTGCAATTCGCAAACGCTGCCAACCTCGCTTCACTTTCAAAGGCGCTTGCGTCTGACCGTTGATGAGCAATGTGTTGCCATGCATTCCCATCATGTGGTCATGACCACCGCCCGTCATATACTCAAACTGCCGATCGGCATTCACGCGTCGATCGATCAAAGCGATCAGGTGCTCGTTCTCATCGGCGGGCAATCCCAACGCATCCTCTTCATCATCACGAACGCGGAGTAAGCCCACCAATCCCCGATTCACCTGCTCGCCAACTTTACCGTGCGGATGTGGGTGGTAGAAATAGAGTCCAGCGCGATTGGGAATCACGAAGTCATACTGGTAGGAGTCGCCGGGGCCGACGACGGAATGGGGATGCCCATCTTGATCCATCGGCACATCCAACCCGTGCCAGTGGATGATGGACGCTTGCGTGATGGAATTGACGAATTTCACGCGCAAGCGCTGACCTTGTCGCAATTCCAAAGTTGGTCCGAGAAATGACCCCGGAATGTGACTCAGTTGCGAAGCTCCGGCGGTCACGGTGCCGACGCGAAAGCGCCACATCTCCGTGGCTCGATCCGAATAAACATGAAAGCTCTCGGGCACCGCTTGCAATTCAAAATCCAAGGCAATCGGCCCTGTCGGCCCCGTTCGAGAAGGCGGCGAAGGTGGATGCGGATGTGGCGCTGGCGCGGGGCGATCATGATGATGAGCGTGAGCTCGGCCCGGTCCCATGAACAAATTCAAAACCGATGGGACCAAGAGGGCCGAGGAGAAACTCAAAGAATTCGAAATAAATCGTCGACGATTCATGACTGCCCCCCCCGATTCACCTGCAGGCCATCAAGAACTTAAGCCAAGGTCAAGCCGAAGCCCCTTGATTGCATTCCAAGTGAATCGTGGGCCATTCACTCCCATTCGATCGTGCCCGGCGGCTTGGATGTGACATCGTAGACGACGCGATTGATGCCCTTCACCTGATTGGTGATGCGATTCGATACTTCGCGCAGGAAAGCAAAATCAAATGGATACCAATCTGCGGTCATGCCATCGGTCGAGGTCACTGCACGCAGCGCGAGGACTCGATCATAGGTACGGCCATCGCCCATCACGCCAACCGTGTGCACCGGCAAGAGCACGCAGAAGGCCTGCCAAATCTTGTCGTAGAGGCCCTTTTCTCTGAGCGCAGAAATGTACACATGATCCGCTGCTCGAATGATGTCGAGCTTCTCCTTGGTCACCTCACCAATACAGCGAATTGCAAGGCCGGGACCTGGAAACGGATGCCGCCAGAGGACATCGCGAGGCAAATCAAGTTCAAGTCCAATCGCTCGCACTTCATCTTTAAAAAGTTCGCGGAGTGGTTCCACCAAACGCATCTTCATTTTCTCAGGCAAGCCACCGACATTGTGATGCGACTTGATGGTGACGGAGGCGCCTCGTGGGCTGACGGATTCAATCACATCGGGATAGAGCGTGCCTTGCGCCAGCCACTCATAGTGCACGCCCGAACGTCCGGCAGCGTCCTGAAAGACTTCGATGAAAACGCGACCAATCGCCTTGCGTTTGGCCTCAGGATCTTCAAGGCCTCTCAACGCCTCCAAGAACTGAACCTCAGCATCGACGCCGGTGACGTTCAATCCGATGCGCTGATACTGCGAAAGAACCTGATTGAATTCCTCGTGGCGCAAAAGTCCGTTATTCACAAACACACAGTGAACTCGATCAGCACCTAAGGCTTCAGTGAGCAAAGTCGCGACGACCGTTGAGTCAACTCCGCCCGAAAGACCACAGAGGACGTGATCCGTCTCGCCGACTCTGGCGCGCACGCCTTCCAGTAAATGTTCGACAATTGAACCCGAATTCCATGTGGGCTGCGCCCCACAAAGTTGAAACACAAAGTCGCGAAGAATTTCGAGTCCCGCCTGAGTGTGATGCACTTCGGGGTGAAACTGAACAGCCCAAGCCCGTTCACCTTTGAGCGCGGCAGCGTGCCCCGTCTCCGACTTTGCGACGATTCTAAATCCCGGCGGAGGCACTTTGACCACATCGCCATGACTCATCCACACCCGCTGGCGGAGCGGCACACGTGCCGAAAGTGGATCTTCCCAATCCACGCCGCAATCACCGTACTCGCGATGACTCGCAGACTCGACCACTCCCCCGAGATTTTTGGCGATCAATTGCATGCCATAACAGATGCCCAAGAGCGGCGCGATCTCTCGCAGTTCGGCCACATCAGCTTGGGGACTATCAGCTTCATGAACTGACGATGGACCACCGCTTAAGATGATGCCACGAGGTTTGCGTGCGCGAATCTCGTCGATGGGAGTGTCAAACGGCAAAAGCTCCGAAAAAACTTGCAGCTCTCTGAGTCGCCTCGCGATCAGTTGCGTGAGCTGACTCCCAAAATCGAGAACGACGAAGCCACCCTCTACCCGCTGATTCCAACCCGAATTGATCGTGCTCATCACTACTCCAGTCGATAGTTCGGCGCTTCCTTCGTGATACTGACATCATGAACATGGGACTCTTTGAGGCCTGCCGTCGAGATCTGTACGAAGCGCGCGCGCTCCTGCAGGTCCGCAATGCTCGCGGCTCCCATGTATCCCATGCCGCTCTTTACGCCGCCCAACAGTTGGTGCAAGAGCACCGACGCGGAACCTTTATAGGGCACGCGGCCCTCGATCCCTTCTGGCACAAGCTTATCAAACTCATGGACATCACCTTGAAAATATCTGTCCTTTGAGCCCTTCGCCATGGCTCCCAAAGATCCCATACCGCGATACACTTTATAAGTTCGACCCTGATAGAGAAGGCTCTCACCCGGAGACTCGTCGCAACCCGCGAGCAAATTCCCGATCATCACCGACGATGCTCCAAGAGCGAGTGCCTTGGTGATATCGCCAGAAAACTTCACACCACCATCTGCAATGATCGTGGCTTTGAGTTTCTTAGCGGCCGCCGAACATTCCATGACGGCCGAGATTTGAGGCATGCCGACACCCGCCACCACTCTTGTCGTACAAATCGAACCCGGCCCGATCCCAACTTTCACCACGTCGGCGCCTTTGCGAACCAAAGCCTCGGTGGCCTCGGCGGTGACGACATTGCCTGCAGCGATGATCACATCCGGAAATTGCTTTCTCGCCCAGCCCACCATTTCCAAAACATTTTTTGAGTGCCCGTGTGCTGTATCGATCACCAAGACATCGACACCCGCCGCAACGAGAGCTTGCGAGCGTTCCCGCGAGGTCGCGTCGATACCGACCGCCGCTCCAACGCAGAGTCGCCCATGCTGATCCTTCGTGGCCGTCGGATACTCTTTGGCTTTCTCAATGTCCTTGATCGTGATCAGTCCCTTCAATCGCCCCTGCTGATCGACGATCGGTAACTTTTCGATGCGATGGCGCTGCAAGATCGCCTTGGCCTTTTCGAGTGTTGTTCCAACTTCAGCCGTGACGAGCTGATCCTTCTTCGTCATGACATTTTCAATCGGCTGATCCACATTCGTTTCAAATCGCAAATCTCGGTTGGTGAGGATGCCAACCAGCATTCCGTCGATAGAGATCGGCACACCCGAAATCGAATACTTTCGCATAATCTCAAGAGCGTCGCTGACCTTTTTGGTCGGAGGCAACGTGATGGGGTCACGAATCATTCCCGACTCGTACTTTTTAACTCGCTCGACTTCTAAAGCTTGTTCCGCGATCGAAAGATTCTTGTGAACGATACCCAGGCCACCGTTTTGCGCCATCACTCTGGCCATTTTGTTTTCCGTCACCGTATCCATCGCGGCGGAGATGATTGGTGAATGCAGCCAAAGATCTCGAGCAAAATGCGACTTTGTCGTCACCTGGCTGGGAATGACTTCCGAGTACTGAGGCACCAAGAGAATGTCATCAAAGGTCAGGGCGAATTGAATCTCCGAATTCGTTCTCATGGACGTGCTCCGTAGCGAGTAGGATTCAAGTACCAATCTTTATAGCGCAAATAATTATCCGCAGACTGATCGAGAAAGGCGAGTTCTTCCGGGGTCAGTTTACGTTTCGCCTTAGCGGGTCGCCCGAGAATCAACCAACCTTCTTCGGCCCAATTGAAGCCCTCAGTCACCAATGACCCCGCGCCGACAATGCTTCGCGACGGGATCTTTGCTCCATCCATGATGGTCGATCCCATTCCGATCAGGCACAAGTCGCCAATCTGACACCCATGCAGCATCACCATATGCCCGATGGTTACTCTTCGGCCAATGCTCGCGAATGCCTTCTTGTAAGTGCCGTGAATGACGCTTCCGTCTTGAATGTTGGTCTCATCGCCAATGCTGATCGGGCCGACGTCTCCGCGCAAAACGCTCGAAAACCAAATCGAGCAATCCTTGCCGACTTTCACATCACCAATCAAAGCGGCAGAAGGCGCGACAAATGTTCCAGAACCAATTTCAGGAGTATATCCCAGAAGGGGGAGTAAGATCGGGGGCATGATGGTAGGCTTCATGCCTTTGGCATCACATCATGTAGCGAGTCTTTTTGCCAAGCATTTCGCCCTCATTTTCGTCGTCCATTTCATTTTCTTCATGATTCAGGCCGAATTCGGGAAAAGCCTGCATGAACTCACCCTGCGTGAGGCCTTCCTGAAGAGTTTCAATCTCTTGGTTGAGAACCCGACAGTCCCGCATGAAGTTCTTCTCACTGAAGAATCGAGCTCGAAGTGCCAAACAAAAGCTCATCGCTTCGTCCACGCGAAGTCTTAAGCCTTCTCGCAGCCAAGTCTCGGTGAGTGGCGACGCACAGGAAAATTCAATTTTGCAATATTGATGATGCCCGACTCGCTCGGCGATCTGACATCTCACTTCCGTCACTCCGAGACGCTCACAAAGCGCCACGAGCCCAACATGCGGCGATCCTTCCCCGCCTTGCGACAGTTGATTCAGACTCACACCTGCATCCAAGCCACCCATCCAAATCGGCAGGACTTCCGCTTGATCCGCCGTCTTCAAAAGCAAAACCGGACGAATTGAACCAGGCGCCAAGACGATCCCGCTCGGGAACACTTCCACCCATGTTTCCGCCTTGCTCACATCGACTGAGGCGGCGACGACGCGACGACGCGTTCGCTTAGCCGTCGAGGTCCCTTGTGGCTCTCTGCGATTTTGATCGGAGTTCGATTCGCCCTTCACGCCATGACCTCGCTCGGACTTGGCATCACCTCTCCTCGTAGAACATTGGGAAAGGCTTTGAGGATGCGGACAGGAAGTGTTTGGCCAATGATCGTAGGGTCGGAGTCGACAAATACAATTTTGTTTTTTGTTGTTCGCCCTTGGATCTGGCCCTTGAGGTCAGTTTCACGTTCGAACAAAACGTCAAACACTTGACCATCGTCATGCTTCGCCAGATCGAAAGCGATTTCGCGCTGGAGTTTCAAAAGAATATCAAGTCGCCGTTGCTTTTCCTCAGGTGGCAGCTGATCGGGCCAACGGGCCGCCTTGGTGAATGGACGCGGGCTGTAGTTGAAAGCGTAGATATTATCGTAGCGCACTTGTTCCACGAGCGTTCGCGTGTCTTCAAATTGCGCCTCAGTTTCTCCCGGAAAGCCGACAATCAGATCCGTCGACAACACGACACCAGGAATTCCCTGGCGAATCATCGTCACTTTGTCGAGATACTCTTCACGCGTGTAACCGCGATTCATTCGCTGCAGAACTTCCGAATTCCCGCTTTGCGCCGGCAAGTGAATGTAGTCGCAAATTTTCGAGCGATAGCGCGCCGAAATATCGACAAGCTCTTGATTGAAGTCCTTGGGGTGTGAAGTCGTGTATCGAATTCGCTCAATGTCCGTATCTTCCGCGATCACCTTCAGCAGCTGGGCGAAATTTTCTCCACCCTGACTCTTATAGGAGTTCACATTCTGCCCCAGTAGCGTCACTTCCTTCACACCTCGAGCAGTCAACGCCCGAATGTCCTGGACGAGTTCGCTGAGATCTCTCGATCGCTCGCGACCACGCGTGTAGGGCACGACACAAAAGGTGCAGAAATTGTCGCAGCCCTTCATGATGTTGACGAAAACGGATATGCCAGGATTACGAACCATGGTTTCGACGCTATAAGGTCGATCATGCTCGAAACGAGCGGACACTTGTTTTTCGCCGCTGAGGTAGGCTCGCGCCACAAGCTCTGGGAGTTGATCGATGGCGTCGGTGCCAAAGACAAAGTCCAAAAGCGGAATGTCTTTAAGGAGCTTGTCTTTTTCCTGCTGAGCCACGCAGCCGCCCACACCGATTTTGAGCGACGAATTCTTCTCTTTGAGTTCGCGATATCGACCCACCTCGGAGTGAATTTTATGAACGGGTTTCTCGCGGACTGAGCAAGAGTTCAGGATGATCAGATCGGCTCTGTCAGGAGACTCGACAGGTACAAAATTCACCATTTCTAAGAGGCTGAGCATCCTCTCAGTGTCATTAACGTTCATCTGACAGCCATAGGTTGAGATATAGACGCCCCGACCCTGACCCAAGTTCTGATTTAACACCTATGAACGCTCCGCATTGCGATCGTGAATCCGACAGGTTATATTGCCTCGCCAAAGCCGCAGTCAATGAAACTGCCGGATCATGACCCGCGAGTTTCGTACTTGCCGCCCTTCTTCGAAGCCGCATGTCGATGAGCGTGTCATTTTGGACGTGATGGATCGATGGGCTTAGGAGCCGCCTCATTGCTCGCGAAAGCATTTGAGCATTGTGCGGTAATCCACGCGTGACTTGGTTTTCGACACTGGAGGTCCCTGTGCAGCCACGTTTGAGTACATCGAAATCTTGGACAGGCTTGCCTCCTGAGTTCAGTCAAAAGGCGGCCCAAGTCTTTGCTCAAAATTTTCGTGATGAGTCTGAGGCTGGCGAATTTTTGGTGCAGGGTCGCATTTACGCCGACGAGATTCTGCTGCAAATCGGCTACCTTCAAAAGGGCCGGCTGAAGCAAACCAACTTTGAAGTATCCGTCGACCATTCGCCCAACGAAAAGGCGATGGATAAATTGTTTTTTGCCATCGATGTGCTGGGCGCCGTGTTTGAGTCTCACTTTGAACATCTTCGCGAAGATGAAGGCGAAGAGATCGAGTACCCACTGCGCTGGGAAGAGCATGAATTCGATGGCCATCCTGTCTATTTGAAATATTCAACGGCCAATACAGCCCTGGAGGCCGAGGCCGATCGCCTGTTGGGCCTTGGTGGCAGCGCGCTTTACAACGAATCCGATGTGCAGCCTGAGACATCTCAAGATGCCTTGGTGCGTGCCGAGGTCGATCCCGAACTCGCCGAGCAAGTCTCTCAAGCCATTCGCGCCGGGCGCTTCCGACCCGTCGAACATTGATCGAAATCGAATCAACTATTGATTCGTAGCCGAGCCGAATCTCCGAGCGACTACTTTCGCTAAAAAAGTATTATGTAACTCAAACGCTCGATACTAAAAAACCCCTGAGGATCTCAGGGGTTTTTTTGATGTTTCAACTCGATTTTGAACTCGAACTGAGGCTTTAGAAGCTATCGTCCTCAGCTCTCTCGGTACCAGCGTCAGACATACGCTGAACCTCGTAAAGATCACTTTGATTCTCATCCTCTTCGAATTCAGCCTCGACAGCCGACTCGTCGATTTCAAGCTCGGCAATAGCCGCAAGGAAGTCCTTCTCGACGCGAAGATCTTTGCGCAAAATCTCGAGAAACTTATCGGGGTAACGAGCCGTCAATTCCTCGATGTATCTTTCGAGTTTGCCTTCCGAAAGTATGGATCGTCGACCTTGGATGTGTTTCCAAAGTTGAATGTAATGAAAGCGGCAGTAAGCGTCGCTTTGCGCTAGCTGATCGCAATCTCGAATTCGACAAAATCTCCGACCGTCGGCATCCGTGATGACAAGCTCTTCAGCGGACTCGGCCTCGGCCAGCATCTCTTCCAAACTCTGACCCGGAGGCGGCTGGAGCTTGGTTTCAGCAACAGGCTTCGACACTTGTGCTGCAGTTTTAGTCGACTCTTTCCCACCTTTTGCAGCCTTAGGAGCGGCGGTCTCAGGCTTTTTCGCTTCGATTTTTTTGCCAGTGACGACCGCCTTGATGGCCTTCTTTCCAGAAGCCTCAATCGCCTTGCCTTTACCGGCCGGCACCTTCGCGGGGGTCTTACCTGTCGGCTTCGTCGCTTTAGCGGCGCTGGCCTTTGGGCTTCCCTTTGCGGGTTTAGCCTTTGTGGCGGCACTGGGCTTGGCGGATGCCTTGGCTTTGGCAGGACTCGATTTAGCGGACGCCTTGACGGGCTTTGCCTTGACGGCCTTACCCTTGGATGTCGCGCTGGATTTGCCGGATTTATTGGACGATGACGACTTACTGGCTTTGCTCATAGGGACCGAAAATCTCAGCCCCCTTGAGCTTTGTCAAAAGCTCTTCGCCGCCCAGCGAACAAAACTCACGCGGCGGCTGATTTGAAATCAACGAACTCGAATTGTGCCTCGTTGAGTTCGCACCACAATTTGACCTTTCGCGACGCCTGGAAGTCGCCCCTGAGCTGACTTCGGCCCTGTCCCGCGACTGACTTCAACGCCTGCAGGCGCGACAATCTGCCCCTCCGTCGAATTCATCCGGAGCGAGTATCCCATGCCTTTCGCCGCTGAGATTTGCACGCCGGCCTCGAGGGTTTCCAATTTCACATCAGCCTCGCCAGCCAGGCCGAGCTGGATTTGGCCATCGGCGGCGTAGCCTTTGACTTGCCCCTCGATGCCTTGAGCATTGACCTGACCACGGTCGGAATCGAAGTCCAAGGCTCCGTTGAGTTTTTGGATTTGGAGAGTTCCCGAATTATGTCGAACGACGACTTGGCCTTTGATCTGTTGCAGATTCGATTCGCCAGCAAAATTGCCAATGCGCAAATCGCCATCTAAGTTTTGAATCCCGATTTTCGCAGCATGTGATTCAAGCTGCACTTGACCTTTATGGTTCTCAATTCTCGCCTCACCTCGCGAAACAAAGGCGTCGAGCTGTCCGACACTTTGTTGCACACGAAGACTTCCTTCGACGATTGTGACCCGCAAGTCGGCTTTCCAATTTTGCGCTTGCACGGAACCTGAATGCAGATGCACCTCAGAAGAGAGCGCGGGCACGTGAATTTCGAGGTGGAGTTCGGGGGCCTTGCCGCCGATCGCTGAGAGCCATGCACTACGCGTCTCAGGGCCTTTGGACTCGATCATGAGAATTCCGGCTTCGCGTTTCACTTGAATCTGCAAATTGTCAAAAGCCGAAAGCAGCGCTGCTGGAGGTTGGCTCACGCTCAGAGTTTTACGCGCCTTGAGCAGCGATGTACCGCCGGCGGCAATGGGAATGAGTCGCACACTGCCGCGAGGGATCTGAACGATGAGGCGATCATTGGCCTGTAGTTCCAGCGGCTGATCTTTAAAACGCAGTTCGCGGGTGGCTTCACGAGCTGGATTGGCATGAGCCACATCGCGATCATTGATATCAATGATATCAATGATATCAATGATCAAGAATTGGGCTAACAACACCAACACGCCCACCAGAGTGAATGCTCCAGAACGAGCTGAAGGGTTCAAGCAATTTAGTTTTTCCAGATTCGACACTGTATCGACCTCGCGACTTTGATTTTGGATCTTGAACACTTCATCTTAGCCATGGCGCGCTGGCCGAGGCACGAAATTCCATGAAGGCCATTCAAGGTGGAGGCGATCAATTCGCTCCGAGGCTCTAGGCGGCCCGCACTGGAGGTTGACTCGATCGCGTTCCTCTCATTCTCTCATGAACCGTCGACTAGAGTTTGCGACTGACTAGGAGGAAGCTCAATGAATAAGGTCTTTTTGACATCGGCCGTCCGCACTCCCATCGCCTCGTTTCAAGGCGGATTCAGTGATCTACCAGCTCCACGCTTGGGCGCGATGGCGATCCGCGAGGCGTTGGCCCGAAGCGGCGATCGCGAAAAGCTCGCGGCGCGTGTTCAAGAAGTCATTATGGGTGAAGTTTTGACGGCGGGCGTCGGCCAAGCTCCGGCGCGCCAAGCCGCTCTCTACGCTGAACTCCCGCAAAGTGTTCCGTGTCTCACGATCAACAAAGTCTGCGGCTCAGGCCTTATGGCGGTGATGTTGGCCGCAGATCACATTCGTCTCGGCGACGTGGATCTTGCCGTAGCCGGTGGCCAAGAAAATATGACGCTCGCGCCACATCTGCTCACGAAATCTCGATCTGGATTTCGCATGGGGCACACCGAGCTGACGGACTCGATGCTGAATGATGGACTTTGGGATCCCTACTCCAATTGGCATATGGGAATGGCGGCCGAGCTGTGCGTGAAGGAGAACTCCTTCACACGCGAACAACAGGATGCTTTCGCGATTGAATCCTACAAGCGGGCCCAAAAGGCCCAAGCCGAAGGCTATTTCAAAAATGAAATCGTCGCGGTGGAAGTGGCGAGCCGTAAGGGTCCAATGCAAATCACTCAAGATGAAGAGCCGGGAAAGACGGATTTCAGCAAAGTCCCGACGCTCAAGCCTGCTTTCGATAAGGCTGGAAGTGTCACGGCCGCGAATGCGTCCAAGATTAACGATGGCGCCGCCGCCGTTGTCCTCATGAGCGAGAAGATGCTGCAAGAGACCTCGGCTCGTCCGCTGGCTCGCATTGTTTCTTATGCCACGCATGCGCATGACCCGAAATGGTTCACAACGGCTCCCGCCGGCGCCATGAAGAAGGCTGTTGATCGTGCAGGACTTGGCATGAACGACATCGACCTCTTTGAAATTAACGAGGCCTTTGCGGCTGTCACCATGGTGGCGATGAAGGAATTCAAATTGGCGCATGATCGAGTCAATGTGAATGGTGGCGCCGTCGCATTGGGACACCCCATTGGAGCATCAGGTGCTCGCATTCTCACCACACTCACTCACGCCCTGCACATGCATCAGAAGCGCTACGGCTTGGCGACTCTTTGTATTGGTGGAGGCGAAGCTGTCGCGATGGTGATTGAACGCGTGTGATTGAAGTCAAAACGAGGACACATCGATGAAAAACAAACTCTATCCTTCCGCTCAAGCTGCCCTTGATGGCGTCAAAGATGGCATGACAATTTTGGTCGGCGGCTTTGGGCTGTGCGGAATTCCGGAAAACTTGATTCTCGCGCTTCGCGATTCAGGCGTGAGGAATCTGACGTGTGTCTCCAATAACGCTGGCGTGGATGACTTTGGCCTTGGGCTTTTGCTGCACACTCGGCAAATCAAAAAAATGTTGTCGTCTTACGTTGGAGAAAACGCGACCTTTGAAAAGCAGTTCCTTAGCGGCGAACTGGAATTGGAGTTTTGCCCACAAGGCACGTTGGCCGAGCGAATTCGCGCAGGTGGAGCCGGCATTCCGGCGTTCTACACGCCCACGGGTTACGGTACGATTGTGGCAGACGGTAAAGAGACTCGCGAGTTCAACGGTCGACACTATGTCATGGAAAAAGGCATCACCGGCGACTTTGCACTCATTCGTGCTTGGAAAGCTGATCCCTTTGGTAATCTCGTGTTTCGCAAAACAGCGCGGAACTTCAATCCCATGATGGCCGCCGCGGGACGAATCACCGTTGTCGAAGTCGAAGAAATTGTTCCGCTTGGGTCCCTCGATCCAGAAAACATTCATGTCCCGGGTATCTATGTTCAACGAATGATCGTTTCGCCCAAGCTCGAAAAGCGAATTGAGCAGCGAACCGTTCGCTTGAAGTGACCCATTGTGAAGTGATGTTTTTTTAATTTGATGATTGAAGACACTTGGAAGGAAAGACTATGCCCTTGACTCGTGATCAGATCGCCAAGCGAATCGCCAAGGAAATCGAGCCTGGCTATTGTGTGAATTTGGGAATTGGCATTCCGACTTTGGTTGCCAACTTCATTCCAGCTGAAATGGGCGTGATGTTGCAAAGCGAGAATGGCCTACTCGGCATGGGCCCCTTCCCTCTTGAGAAGGATGTGGATCCAGATCTCATAAACGCCGGCAAACAAACTGTGACAGCTGTCCCCGGCGCTTCGTTTTTCTCTTCCGCCGATAGCTTCGCCATGATTCGTGGTGGTCATGTGGACCTGACGGTACTGGGAGCCATGCAGGTGGATCTCGATGGATCTATCGCCAATTGGATGATTCCTGGCAAAATGGTTAAGGGCATGGGCGGAGCCATGGATCTTGTGGCCGGAGCTCGCCGCGTGATCGTCGCCATGGAACATTGCGCGAAGGACGGCTCGCACAAGATTCTCAAAAAGTGCAGCTTGCCTCTCACCGGCTTAGGTGTCGTTGAGCGAATCGTGACGGACTATGCGGTGCTTGATGTCGTTAAAGGTCGCGGGTTCCGCCTCATCGAGTGGGCACCGGATTTGTCACCTGAAGATGTTGTAAAGGCCACGGGCGCACCCGTGGAAATTGCAGCCGATGCCAAGCCAGTGGCGATCAGTTAACTCGACCGATGTCGGGTTCATCGCGCTTTAGAATGCGGGACGCTGCACCTTGGCCAACAACTTGATAGCCTGAGGCTAAGTGGAATTCGACGCGATCTCTTTGTTGAAAGATCTCGCTTCACGAATCACCCACGGATCGCGACCCAAGTCTCAACGTCCATAGGGGCGAGACGGAGCTTGGTTTACATAAGAACCTTGTAGCAGCAACAGGCAGCGGCATCGACATGAGCGGACCGAAGAATCTCAAAAAGGGTGAGTACCTCTTTCGTGAAGGCGATCCCGCTGAGTCGATGTATGTCATCAAGAGCGGAAAGCTGGCGGTGGTTCGCCCGAAAGGTGGCGGCGAGATCGTCCTCGCCGAACTTGGGGCCAATGACATGATTGGCGAAATGGCGTTTTTCGATAACAAGCCACGCTCCGCAAGCATCAAGGCAATTTCCGATGCTGTGGTCATTGAGTTACCGTTCAAGGCCTTGCACGCCCAATTTAAGAGTTTTCCGGAATGGGTGAAGGCCATTATGAAGTCGGTCAACACGCATCTGCGAAATGCGAATCAAAAGATCAAACAACTTGAGAAAACAGACGACGATACGGCTGTTTTTCCACCTCATACAGTGACTCGGCTTTGTGCGATCATTGGATTGACAGCCAAAGTTTATGGAAAGCCCGGCGAAAAAGGTGGCACGGTTGTCCCGACCGAGCGCCTTCGCCGCTATACAATTCAGGTCTTCCAACAACCCACGAACAAAATGGACACCATGCTTGAGCTGCTCCAGGGCTTGGGACACGCGAAGGTCGAGGATCTTGGTGAGGGCAATCGCCGGATCACAGTGAATGAGCCTGATTTTCTGATTCGCTTTGTGGACTTCTATAATGACTGGCTTTTCAAGAGCGATGACAAGCGGGTCAACGTCGAAGAAAAGGAAATGAAGTCACTGCGTGCGCTCATGTTCTTTGGCAAGCGAGAAACGGCCAACGAAAAGGGCGAAGTGAAGGTGAACCTCACGCAGATGCAAAACGATTCCATGCGTGAACTTGGGTTTCTTTTTAGCGTGGATGATCCCAACTCCCTTTCTGAAAAGGGTTTGATTGGCGACAAGTTTTCGGTTGAAGGTGGCGGACTGGCCGTATCTTTCAATGTCGGCGAACTCGAAACGATCTACCCCTATTGGGAGATCATTCACGCCGCAAAAAAAGTGACTCGATAAGCTTCTTTATCTTTACGCCATCAGTCGACGAGAGCCGCTGCGAGACTTTCAGCTCCGGCTGGGTAGTACGATGCGTTCACGATCCCCATCTTGAGCATTTCGCGAGTGAACCAAAATGGTCGACCGTCAAAGTCATCGGCGCCCACCACTATGTAATGGGTTCGCGCCGCATTTTTTTGCGACTCAACCAACTCACTGACATTGAAACTCGCCTTAGACAGTTGTTCGATGGAGATCTCAGGAACATAGCGTCGACCCTTTTCGGGTAGATCCGGAACTTCGTAATGAACCTTAATTGCGTTTGGAATCGCAAAGTCGGCGATCTCTGCCTCTGATCTCACATCGACAACAGCGATTGTGACTCCCGATGATTTCAAACGCTGCACACCTCGAGCGTTGAACGACGGATATCGAAACACTGACGGCGGTGGCCTTTTGCTTTGTTCGACATTCGGGGGCCTTAGATTCTCGACTCTCAATATGGCAAATTGCGCATCGGCCCCTCGCCCGACCGTAGTGATCTTCTTGAGACTCTCGGCATCGATTTTGAGAAGGCCGTAAACTTCAGGCGCTAAACTGCCTCCATCACCGATTTGCAGAATGGCCCTCACGTCGATCGCCCCGAGATCGCGCGTGGCAACACCTGAGTCTGAAAAATTATGATAAACAAGCTGAGCCTGGCCTCCGACTCGGAAACACGACCTGGCCATATGAACCACCAAACTTTGCGTCTGTTTGGCGAGAACTGCGTCAATGACCTTTTTGGAAATGAAATTGAGATGGTTTCGATCCGGAGCAAACTGGCAGGTTTCAGTTTCACGTATCAATGCTGGACGCAATGAGGGCATGGTCAAAAGCTTTTCCCAATCCGTGGTTGAGACCTGGGAGAGGCGCCACACGAGATCTTGTCGCTCGATGGCCTTTTGCAGCGGATCCTCAATTTTGTTTTCACTTTGTGCAGGAGCCGGAGGTGACACGACATCGGTTTGAACAGCCACCGCCCGCGGAGCTTGCTTGGCCGATCTTAAGCCGAACAATTTCCAAGCGATGAAGCCAATTGAAACGAGTATAAGTCCAAGCAAGACGAGATCGACTGTAGAGAAACCTCGATGCGAATGGATTTGTTTTTGGCGCATGCCTCTATCTGACAATGCTTTAGTTGGCGAGGCAAACTCAAACCCCGCCTTTTTGACGTCGGGGCATTAGATCGGCCCTTATGGACCATGAAGTGAGCGACCCGAAGCAGCGAGCTGTCGCGAATAGCCCCTCATTTTCCACCATGGCACCTTGGGATTGAGATGGTGCTCCCAATGAAAATGCCGACCTAAGTCGCTCAACACAAGAAGCGTCCACCAACGATCAGCACGAGTATTTGTCTGCGCCCTTAGATCACCGCTCTTCTCGGACCAATTGTGTTCGGTAAGATCGTTCCAGCGCAATATCATCGGGTATATTGTCCACATCGGTACGAGCCAGAGCCAAAACAAATGCCCTTGCCAACCCAGCACCGTGAAAATCAACAAACTCAAGAGTAGGACCCCGAGCTTTCGACGCTGCTCAGACGCCAACTCGGGGTCTTCCCGATGCAAGCCCTGCCAGTCCAACAGAATTTGCCAGTGACCAACTTTGCGTTGATTCCAACTTCGCGATTCATCGGGACCAACATAATCCTGCTCACCGATCAGCATGGTACGCAGAGCATCCCAAGGCGCGCGGGCGCACGACTTCGCTATTTCGAGATTCGACAGTGGGTGCTGAGTTTGGCCTTGATGAGATCGACCTACGAAATTTGGATCATTCGACGTGAAAAGATGGGCGTGATGAAGTCGATGCACCCGACGCCAGAGCACAAAGGAAAAGGCCTCGGGATGATGGAAGAAAGGCCACAAGCAAAAGACTTCGGCGAAGAGACGATTTTTTTGTTCTGTGTTTGCGCCATAGCCAGTGACTTCAAAGAGTAGACCGTGGCTCGCTTCGTGGTTGAGAACATACAAGCTATGTTGGCGCGCTGCGACCCAAATCCAAAGAAGTGTCCACACCAACCAGCCCCACCCCTCGCGAGGAATCCACTGGGTGATCAAAACTCCGGGGACAAGAATTGAGAGCAACAACGCAACACAGACCATGCTTGTCATCCGCGTCGAATCCACTCCGACCGACGAGCTCAATTCTGAATTCCCAACATCTTCTGGTTTCACGCAATCTCCGTAAAGGCTTGCACCAGCTGAGCTCGGAGTCTCTTCAGGTCAGTGATGACTTTATGGTGCATCGCAAAGGCCTTCGATTCGAGTTCTCCTACGTCACTCAACCGGAGGCGCCGAAAGTACAACGCCGCATCGACAAGATCTCGGTCGAACCAATCGCGAGATTCACAAAAGCGAGTCGCGGCCTCGTTGGAATCCACACGCCCCGTCACCCATGTGAAATGAAAGCGCGAAGGATAGAGGGCCAATCGAACAAGTGACTTATCAGGATAGTACATTGAGGTTCTTCCCCCTGAGGGATGGGCCTCGAGCTTCACGAGCAGATCTGACCAGTAAGGAATGGACTCTTGACGAAGATGCTCACGAATTTGGGCTAGGCTTGGACGAGCAATTTCAAGTCGCAGGGTTTCAGTCAAACTCGATGATGCCTGCATTCGCCGGAGTGCTGATTGCTCGATGAGCTTCGAAGAGTCCGCTTCCCCTGGATGCACGGTTGCATCCCAAATGACGTGGCCATGATCTAAGTAGTCGACTTGGTCGAGGTTTGGAAATCGACCAATCTGCAATCCGCGCGGCTTGGAACCGGATGGGCGGGGCTCCAGCTTCGCCCAGAAAATTGACCACCGATCTGGCATTGGCAACTGAGCCACCAAGTCCGCAAACTGCGCGTTCGCTTCCACATCGTGAGCTGAAGTTGTGAGAAATAGCGCCAAATCGAAGTCGGAGTAGACTTCGGAGAATCCTCCGTGCGCAAGACTACCGATCCAGGCCACCTGATGCAGTTCACTTCTCAACTTGGGCCATCGCTTCAACCACGCGGGAAACTCGGTGAGCAGCTTGCTTTCCAGCTTGCTTTCGATGTTCTCTTGCATGTTGGCCTGAGCGGAAACAGCCGAAGCTACCCCTTGGGTTTGATTCGGAATTTCAGAACCTCCAGGACCCAATCTTGATCCCGATGCGTCCGATGAATCTGAATTCGACTTTGAACTCATCGCGTGGCCTCTTCGACTTAAGTCTGTTCGAATTGAGTTTCATACCAGCGAATGAAATTCTCTGATCTTCGGAGTCGATCTCTAAGACCCTTTTCCACTTCGGCCCGCGCCGCAATCTGATCCGTCTGTGTCGTCACAAATGGCCGGATGAAATCTCGCATGGCCAATTCTGCATGTGAGGTGTCCGCTTCAGCGTGAATGATGAGGTAGCGAAGTGCAGTCTCGGGAAAACCAATTCGACGCAGGCCTTTTAGTGTTTGCGCACAGCGCTTCGCGGACATCATTTCAGTCGCGAAAAAGCAGCCGCAAAAATATCCGAGGCTCTGCTCACGCGCGCAGGCTTCCGAGAACACATAATTCAACTCCCGAAGCTGAGGGACGTCGGCCATGGTCTGGGAGATCGGATACTCAATGGCGAGCACCTTCATCATGTCTTGAAAGAGGCGCGAATGCTCTTCGGAAACTTCTTCTTCGATATGTTTCAAGAGCGCGTCTTTGACTAAGCCTTCGGCTTTCGGAAGCCACAGCTGCAGAAACTTGAAAAACGGAGGCTGATGGGCATCGAAGGAATAGAATCGGTGAATTTCCTCGCCTCGGGCGGACGCCTCCAAAGCTGAATAGAGCCGACTATTATGAGCATAGGAGCCTTCGACCTCAGCGACGAGACTCTGCTCCCAGGTCTCAATATTCACCTTGTCTGTTGATCGAGTTGAGCTATGCATATGCAATTAATGACTTCGTTAGGGTTAAAGGTGAGCGATCGTTTGCTACCTTTATAAATGCTGAGCGATTTCTGGATGCACATCGTAAAGTCCTGATTCACTCTCTCCTTCACCTTCTCATCTCTTGCCGGCCCACCAATCACTTCCACCTGCGGCACAAGGCTGAGGCATGAGGTTGCGGCGTTCGGCAATTCACAGATCGCGATCACTCATGATGATGGTGTGGCGAGCCTGCCTCCAAGCGATTCGGCCAATTTGCTTTGGGCCAACTCACGACCTTTGGCGCGTCACCCTCGCGAATTCTATATGACCGCCCAACTTCCAAACCCTCAGTATATGAGTCTACACGTCGAGTTCGATTGGGCCAATGTATGCTCAGCCGTCTAATTTTCTTTGTCGCTCCCAGTCCTATATTGAGACGAAGCGACTCGCTGCCAAAGCTCGAGTGAAGCCCCACGTGCCGTACAATGCGACGTGAACTCAGCTTTGCTTTTTGTGTTGAACCCGAAGAGGAGGTGTTTTCACTTTCAAGGTCTTCTTCAACTTCGATTTCGACCTTAGCTCCAATGGCGCTTCGATTTGCCGTCACACCTTCCAGCTCCAAACCGATCCAAGAGTTTCGAGAGGACGAGTTTCGATAGAGTGATGGGAAATAGTTGTCCCCTGGAATCGTACCGCCATTGACCCAAAAAATGTCGGACTTCAGATCACCGTCAAAGTCGGCGGTCACAACACCATGCCCCTTTTGCAAGGACGACATTCCCAATTCAGTTCCACGTTCGACAAATTTCTTCCCCGCGCGATTGATGAATACCAAGTTGGGAACCAGATCACCGTAGCTGACAGATCCTGTGCCGAGAAGTATGTCCATCCAGCCATCGCCATTGAGATCGGCCAGTCCAGACCCCATGGTCTGTGCGGGATTTGCAAATCCCAAATCATCGGTGCGGTCGATCAATTGCCCGCGACCATCATTCAAGAAAATTCGAGAGACCTCGGGCTTAAAATCTCGACCCAGTACAAATCGCGCATAGTTTCCTGTATCGCGATAGAAGCTTCCCACAAACAAATCCAGGTGCGAATCATTATTAAAGTCCGCAAATGCAGCGGGAAATGCAAATTGCGGTCGAGTTGTCGCGGGTGAATGAGTGATGGGTTCAAACCTGAGCTCTCCAATTGTCGAGACATTTTTGTAGAGCTGATTGTCTCGCCCATAGAGCCCAATAAACAGCTCAGGTCGTCCATCACCGTCCAGGTCACCGGCCGCGGCCCCCTTGCAAACTCCTTGATAAGATAATCCACCGTTCGTTTGCACGCGGTGAAAACCCTTTCGACCACCTTGATGCAATTCGGGGCCACTCACTTCATCGCAAACAAACAAATCAATCCAACCATCTAAATCGAAATCCGCAAAGAGTGCCGCCACGCTACGATTGCCCGCTGGATTCAGCGGGCTCTGCGCTGAACGCTTGAAGCGGCCTTTGCCATCATTGAGGAGCAACTCGTTATGCAAGATTGGCGCGGAGTCGGATGTCACCCAACCACCGCGAACTAAGTAGAGATCCAAATCGCCATCATTATCCACGTCCGCGCTGAGTATGTTGGTGACGGCGTTGGCGCTCGTCAAAATTCGATGCCGAGGATCTAACTTCGCGCTTTCGAAACCTTCTTCTGTCCCCCAGTAGAGTTTGATCGGAGAGCAAGCATTTCGCCCGCCTTGAATCAAATCCAAGCGTCCGTCGCCATTGAAATCTTGCGCTTGCGCATTTGCACCGCCGGTGTCTTGACGGCTTTGAAATCCCAGAGAGGATGCCCAATCTTCGAATCGAAGGAGTCCGTCTTCCAAACTTCCAGCTCCCAAAGCCTTAAGTGCTGTCTTTGGCAATCTCCATGCTTTCGGAATCTGATCCGTCGACGTTCCAAGCGCTTGATGCGCGATACTGTAGAGCCAAATGAGGTGCGAGGTCTCGCGAATCTTCAAGGCCTGCTCGAAGTAGGCCGCAGCCTTCGCAGCTCCTTCCTTTCGCCGGTGCTGTGCCAATCTCGACAAGGGAAACAGGCAGCTGTCGGCATTGTGATTTTCAACACAGTTTCGAACTTCCCCATATCGCAGCCAAGACACTCCGGCTTGTGTCAACGCCAACCACTCGATACGAGTGGCCTCGGGCGAACCTCCATGCTGAGGATCCGCTGACCGAGCTCCGCGATAGTATTCGAGAGCGTCATCAAATCGCCGAACGGCCTCGTCGGGTCTTTCCGCAAGATACCATTCGCGATTCGCTCTTCGAGTCATCAACTCAAATCTTCGTTCGGGCGTAAGCCCCGGCTCTTTCAGTCGCTCGTCCAACAGCTTGGCGATCTTTGCGTTGCACTTGAGCGCGAACTGACAGTAGTCCAACTTCAAAAACTCGGCACACTCTGGCCCACCAATTCCCGACAAAACAAAGATCTCGGCGTCAGGTCCGGGGAAGGGAATGCGAGACTTTAGGAACTGGTCTTCTTGAGCGGTATAGGAATCGATGGGAGCATGGCCGTCAGTCTGAGGAGACTTTGTGCGAACGCTCTGGCAAGCGACGACGACGAATGCCACGAAACTCAACAACATACTGACGGCGACGAAGATCTTGCGATCATGTTTTCCGCGAGAAAAAGTCACCATCCCTTATCCTTGAAACTTGAGTTAATATTTCGCCGCCCAGCGCGCATAAAGACGAGCCGAATTCGAAATGGCGAACTCAAGCACACTGGGATCGAGCTGAATTGACGTTCCACCCCACTATCATTTGAGGTCTTAAGCCTGAAGTCTACTCAATTCAGACTCGTTCAATTCAGACCCGTGTCTTTGACATGCTCGAGACCGCACGATCGCCCGGCCCCAAACTGCTCGCAGAACTGCATACTGTTCAAAGAACTTTGCCGAGAGCTCGCCCTGAATCCGCGGGTGCTTTCAAAATCGCGAGGATTCACATTCCGACTCATCAATTTTCTGACTCTTGCGAATTTTGAGTTTTTTTGTGCGACACACATGATGACTTTAGTTAGCCTAAGCTTCAGTTCGAAGGATCAAAATTGAAATGAGCAAGAGGCAACAACAGTCGGACTACCCGAGGCTTCGCGACAGAGCGAATTGGCCATTTTGGCTCGTCGCCCTGACGCCCTTTCTCGCACTGGTCCTTGGCAAATTCACCGGTGCAATTCCTCCCCAATCTGACTCCTACGCCCTAGGGCTCGCAGCCGCGAGCACGCAAACGCATAAGTCGGAACCGCTTTTTCTCGATGATACAGTCTCAATTTTAGGTCCTCCGGCTCGACCCATGGAGGATTTTGGTCCGTGGTCTCGGCGTATGCCTGGCTTTATTGTGATTTGTGACTTGGACCGAGACGGATGGGAGGATCTCATCAGTCTCCACAACGAGCCCACTCAATTTGGCAAATTACGAGTTTATCAAAGCTTAAAGCAAGGTCGACAGTTCAAGGATGTCACGTCCGAATGGGGCCTTGATCAACTCTTGCCCGCGGACCATCGAAGCACGGCATTGGCGTGCGCCGATCTTGACGGTCGAGGTCACCCGCTTTTGATCGTTGCGGGAGTTGGAACTCCGGTGTTGTTTTTTGAACTGCAAAGACAAAGTGTTAAATCTGCGTCGCCATCGCGAACAGTTCGATTTGCGCTGATTCATCAACTGAATTTGTATATTGAACCTCGTGGCATGCATGTGTTTGATGCCGACGGCGATGGGAAGTTGGATCTCTATTTTGCCAACTATCGCGATCTTGAGGTGCCGCATCGACGCGAGCGTTTTTTGAGACGCGCCATGGTGACCACCTTTGGCACCAATCAAATTCGAAATACTCAAGCTGGCCGAGATCGGCTCTTTCTCAATCGAAGCGCCGCAGTTTCAAACTCAATCAAACAATCGCCAAACGCAGCTTCGCCCCACGCTCACCCGCCTCCCCTTCAGTGGCACGAGGCAGATCCACTTCCAGAGGCGAGCACCACCTGGGCCGTGGGTGTGTCGGACTTTAACCGTGACGGTCGATGGGACATCTTTCTGGGACAAGACTTCGCGCGCGATCAACTTCTCATTAACCAAGGCGGCGGACGCTTTGCTGATCAAACGAAACAACATCTGGGCCAATTGCGGTCACGAAATTCGATGTCGGCCGCGATTGAGGATTTGGACCACAATGGTGTTGGCGATGTTTATGTCACAAATAAGCCCAAGCCTGGACTCATGCGCGGGCTGAACAGTTTGTGGATGGGTCAGACCAAATCTGAGAGCTCAGGGCGAACGGCCACGGAAAGCTCCACGCCCGCGATGGCCCTCGAGGGATTTCGCGACGAAGCTCTACAGCGAGGCGTTGACTCCTGCGGTTGGTCTTGGGCCAGTCAGTTCCTTGATTTCGACCATGATGGGGACTTCGACTTGGCCGTTATCAATGGCTGGTTTGGCTTTCCTAAGAGTGACGAAAGACATTGGTATGTCTTCGAGTTCACAGCTGGCTTGCCGACAGCCTTACTTGAGTTTGCTGGACCAGAAATTTCCCGACAGCTGATGCGGCGAGATCCTCGGGCGAGTGTCGCCGCCGAACAAAAGAAGTGCCTCTATGAGCAAGATTCCACGGGTCACTTTGTCGATCGAGCTGAGGCAATTGGATTTGCGGATTCTCGGATTGGTCGCGGATTGGCCTACGCGGATTTGGATCAAGATGGCGATTTGGATCTGGTTATGGGCGGCCCTTACCACGGTCCGATTTTGTATCGCAGTCAGCTGACAGAGAGCGGACGAAACCCAGGTCGATGGCTGAGTCTCAAGTTCGTCGGCCGAAAGTCCAACATTGACGGTCTCGGCACGATCGTTGAAGTCAAAACCTCAATTCGAAGTTTCCGGAGAGAAAATCAGCCGCTCAATGGCATGCAGTCGCAGAACTCAAGCCGAGTCTTCCTCACTTTTCAAGAGAGTGAACGAATTGAATCCATTCAGGTGATTTGGCCGAGTGGCCAGACTCAGACTTTGGGTCTTCCGGATCAGCTCGGCCAAGCCATTGAGGTGATTGAACCATGAACTTCAAACGAATATTTGGAGTCTCACTGACACCAACATTGGCTGTTCAAGTCCTCACGCAAATCGTCTACATCGGTTTCGCACTCAATTTCGCCGCTCATCCTCGTCCATTAGTTTGGTTTTTTGCCCTACTGTCGACGCATGTTTTGATCGACTATGCTCTCCGCAGATTCGCACATCTCCAATCCCACCCGAAAGTCACTCCTGCTCCTGAAACTGGTTCGCATGCTTGGATACGGCTCAACATCGTGGCCGCCACGATTTCATTATTTGTGAATGTCGAGGCCTTTAGCTACCCGGCTCTGGCGATCGCTGGACTTTTCATTTTCATTTCCAAGATCTGGTTGATTGGTCCTGACGGTCGGCATGTTTACAACCCTTCGGCAATCGCATCGGTTTTAGCCATCACGCTCCTTCCTCAACACCTCACTTACGGCGGCACTTCTTGGGGTGACTTTTGGCACGTTCATGTTTGGGCATTGCCGTTAGCCATCGCCGTCGCATGGCTTGCGAAAGGATTGTGGATCTCAATGAGCTATGTGTTGGGTTTGAGTCTTGCGAGTCTCGCCTGGCACTACGTCGGAAGCTGGCTTGATCTCCGTCCGATCTGGGCGACTCAAACACTCGGGCCACTATTTTGGATCGCGACATTGGGGTCACTTGGGTCCATGATTTTTACCTTCAATATCATAACGGACCCGCAAACCAGCCCGCGCCGGCGCAAAGAGCAATGGGCGTTCGGATTCTTGATTGGAGTCGTCGATCTTGTACTGAGGTCACTTCTCATCGTCATGCCGGATCTATTGGCCTACGTTTTCGTTCAAAGTGGATGGTTCGCCTATCGACTTGTCAGAGGTGAAAGTTGCGAAATTTCTGAAGCCAAGTCGCACAAGATCGCAAGCGTCAGCATGGCATCCCACACGAACGATTGAGGCCCATTTTAAGCTCGTGAAGCGGCGACAAGCTGACTCAAACTGCGCCAGAGTACTGGTCAAGGCGAAGCACTGAGGATTAAACTCGAGAGGGAGAGGCGAATTCATGAAACTCGAGTGGGCTCAATTTCTCAAAGCCCTGCACTTCAACAAGGACCTGGCTCAGGCCTGTGTTGCATTGAGCCTTGGTGCCTTGGTCGCATTCGCAACGCCCCGTTATGAACCCTTCTCGGAAAGCAACGCCTCCTACCAAGACTCTCGAGGACTTCAGGGCTGGAGTGGGCGTGCTCCGAACTTTCAATTGATTGATCGAGCTGATGAACTGGGGATCCACTTTGTGAATGAGGGCCCGATCGCTGATCCCTCGGAAACTCAGCTCGTCAATCTGGCCCCCCGATTCACGACAAATGGCGCAGCTGTGGCGACTGTAGATCTCAACAAAGATGGCTGGATGGATGTTTTTTTCGCAAACAATAAACTCGGGTCCAAGCCACATCTTTATCTCAATCTGAAAGGTCGAGGCTTCAATGAAGTTGCGGCTCAATCTGGCTTGGATCTGATCAATCAAAATGCCCAAAGCGGCCCAGTGGCGTTTTTCGATTTCGATGGCGATGGTGACGATGACTTGTTTGTGCATCGACTCAGTGGCTGCTCAACACTATTTGTGAATCAGGCAAGACGATCAGCTGCTGCGGCCTTTACGGAAAGACGGGATCTAATTCCCCAAGACTTGTGTGGTTACGGAACAGGTTTAAATGTCTTCGACTTCAACCAAGATGGTTGGCTGGATCTGATTCTCACTTATTGGAGCCAAGAGGGCTTCGATCTTCTCAATCCACTTCATAGTCGAGTCCTCTGGGATTCGACCAACCAACCCAGCAATGGGTCCCGAATTCATTTACTCAAGAATCAGCAAGGCAGGTCGTTTGTCGATGTGACTCAGGAAGCTGGCCTCGGCGACATCAAAGCCTGGCTCTGGTCGGTGGCAGTTTTGGATCTCAATGGAGATCGAAAGTTGGATCTTTATTTTGGCAATGGCTGGGGACGAGACTTCTATTATTTGAATCGCGGCGAAGGAAAGTTTGCGCTGGGCCGACCAACGCTTAAGCGAGTTTCAACCAATTCGGGAATGGGTGTTGAAGTGGCCGACTTCAACAATGATCTCCGCGAAGATGTGTTTTCCGCCGTGATTTTTGAGGATCGTATGGTGAATTGGGGAAATAATTTTTTCCTCAATCGAAGTGGTCGCTTCGACACGAACTCAGCGAAAGAGCATCGTCTGCACAATTGTGGTTGGGCCTGGGCACCCAAAGCGGTGGACTTTGATCTTGACGGCCAGCTTGAGCTTTTTGTCAGCAATGGGAACATCACGCGAGAAGGCGTGCGGGAGTCCTATGTCTACGAGTCAATGACGACCGCGAGCCTTCCCACTTTTCTCATGGAGGATGATCGCTTTCGATCCCCCAATATGCGGAGCAAAAATTTTGCGGACCGACAGCGAAACTGTTTATTCACTTTCGAACGCGGTCGATATTGGGATGTGTCTGAGATTGTTGGAGCCACCAGCCGAAAAGATGCACGAGGAGTCGCGGCGTCGGACTTTAATAATGATGGACGAGTTGATCTTGCGATCGCAAATCAGAACGCCAAACCTGAATTGCTCATCAATTCTCCTCGAGACGAGAATCAGGACGAGACCCATGATCACCCCAATTCCACTCACACCAAAGGTGCGACCAATTGGATCGGTGTTTCCCTCCTTGATGAAGGGTCCCCTGGCAACCGCCAAGCTTGGGGCGCACAAGTGGTTCTGGCCGTCGACCGACAACATCGTCGACTTCGCAGTTTGTACCCGCTCAATGGTTATATGGCGCAAAGTGATTCAAGATTGGTCTTTGGCATTTCACCTGAAGAGATCAAAGGCGAACTCTCCTTGGTCGTTCGCTGGCCTGATGGAACGAGAAGCTTTCGTCCCCTTCATTCTCGAGAACTCAACTCCTACATCCTCATTCGGCGCGGGTCGAAATGAAACACTCGACCTTTAATTTCAAATGGCTGGCATTGGCATTCCAAATTTCACTGCTGTCCAGCGCCTTGATACTCGACTACCTCAATCTATCCGCGGTGGAAGTCATCGGGATGATCTTCGGCGTAATTTTGTTAGATCGACTGCTCAAGGCGATTTCTGGTTCTCATTCATTGAAGTGGAATCTTAAACAGTTAAGTTTGAGAGACTTACCACTCAGTTCGATCTCCTTGGCCAGCAGCGTGATCTTCAATTTGCGCGCGGACCTACCCTTTTTGATTGCTGCCAGTGTTTTAGCTGTGATCTCCAAATATGTGCTTTTGTTTCGAGGTCGACACTTTCTCAACCCTTCTAACTTTGGAATTGTCGTGGCTTTGCTTGTGTGGCCGTCCGAGGCTGTCACTCAAGGCTCAAGATGGGGGACCACATGGATCTTCCCTTTGATCATTCTCGGATTCGGAATCCCCGTGCTTTATCTAGCGAAGAAGCTGACCATGTTGGTCGCGATTTTCATCGCCTATCCGCTTGGCGCATTGTTGCTTGAGTCCATCGCCGGCTTCCCCGCCCTGGCCAATTGGCCAACGATGTACTCAACGGGTTTTCTGCTCGCCTTTTTCTTCATGATGACAGATCCCGCAACTTCCCCGCAGAGAAGATGGACCCAAGCGCTCTATGCTGTGAGCATTGTCTTCTTTGATCAGCTTTTCCGCGCCTTGGAGCGACCCGATTCTTTGATGTACGCCATTTTTCTGACAACAACACTGATTCCTATAAGCCGATTACTTGAAGAGCGTATGCGATCGCAGAAATCCGCTCAAAGCTGATCGAAATTTATATTCTTCAGTCTTGAATCGGTTTTTCGAGCTGAATTCGCTGCGATCGAATCTCGCCACCCAAGAAGCTCCCGATACCCTTGATGTCATGCAGCCTCTGCCGAGCAAAACTCAAATCTTCAAGTAAGCTGAGGCGACGACGCCGAATCAACTTTTCATCGGATGAGTACCATCGAACAAAATTGAGGAAGTCGAGGCCACCTGAGTTCCCTTTGAACTCACTCCGTCGAAGTTCAATCGATGAGCCTCTGAAAACCGTGATCGCCGAAGACTTTGTGAACTGACTCAGTCCTGTTCCACTCGGTCCCTGCCCCTGATCTGGGTGAGCATCGGTGCCCTGAGTGTGCGGCTGACGTCTCATGAATTCACGACGTACCTCATTAACGCGCGAAACTTCAATCCAACTGTCATTAGCTTGATTTGCCTCAAACACTGAATCTTCGACAATGGCCGAACTTCCCGGCAACAAGTCAATGGCCGCTCCCGTCAGCGGCACTCGATTGCCTTTGAAAATCACTCGCTGAATGCGAACGGGCTCATCGGTTTGGGCGAACTGCTCGATCGACACTCCGCCGCCGCAGTAAAGCGCCCAATTGTCCTCGATCTTCAAATCGCGCAACTGTGGTGAGCTTTTCCCCCAAATCTTCACACCTCCGCCATCGGCATAGAAAATGAATCGCCGAAGATGCTGAGTGTTGGGTTCCGCCTGCCTCTCGCCCGTCTTAGTGAGATATCCTCGGGCGCCCGTGATGCTCATCTGACTGAGTTCGGTTGTCGAATCCACACCGTCGCCAAAGTAGACCACATGATTCACAATCACCCGCGATTCGGGGGGAGCTAGCGGAGCCACTGCAGTCAACTTCCCTTCGGCCGCCAAGACTTCATAGCGCGCAACTGAGGCTTGAGCCGTCAAGATCACTCGATCCCGATCTTCGCCCATGATCTTGAGCCCATTGTGCTTTGAATTCAGATGCAACAGAGCTTGGCCCTCGTGTTGAGGCCTGTAAGTGCCGGCTGCCAAAAGAATCGTGGCTCGCGGAAACTTCTCAGCAATCTTGTCGATCTCCTGCTGAAGATCCAAATCTTCTCGATACTCAATGCGATGCAATGGACGTTGTGACTCGGAAAGACGATCCCGCTTCGGAGGGCCTGCGCAGCTCAGGCTCAAAGCACACACCAACATCAATGAAGCAAAGTTGAAAACATCTCGAGTGATCCTCATGGGTTCTCCCCACTTAGATTCAAATCCTGGACTAGCCACTTTGATAGGATCTCGTTGAGTTCAGCATTGGGGTGAGCAATGAATTTATTAAAGGCGACATATCCTTGCTTCTGCTGTTCTGAAAGACGATTCGAATAATCAAACAAGCTCATTCGATCTGTTGGCATCGAGTGCCAGACATGAACGAACTGGGCGGATAGGTTCGGGTCTGAAAAGGGGTGAATCACCACAACAGCGCGGCTCATGGGTTTACTTCGACGAACCCCCTCGCCCCAAGCCCGCAACATCAGCGTGAGATCTCGATCGAGGTCGGGCTCTTTGGCTTTCACGTAGGGCCACAACAAATTGAGAAGCTGGAAATTTTGTAGAAATCGAAATGCGTAGAATCGAAGCGGCGATACATCTCGAAGAGTTCCGCGAAGCATGGGGCGACCACTCGCATCGAGATCATAGAAAGTGAGCGACTCTCCCCAACGCGCCATCGTCAGTTCAAAACTTGCCGACATCGTCTGCGCATGCCCGCCCACGCCCGGCAACAGCTGCAGCACATAGATTGCGATTCCTCGATCTTGGACGACCTCATCCTGCAAAACGTTTGCATCGACCAGTGCGAACGCAGACTGCGGTCCATAACCATCGGCCGCATAATTGAACACCTCGTAGCGGGTGGCTTGCGTATGAAGAAAGTATGCGAGGGTTTCCTCATCTTCGAGACCCATGCCAAAGGCCGTCGATGCACCAAAAATCGCAAGAAATCTTGGCCGCGCAATGACCGAAGAGGAAGCAGGCGAATGCCGTCGCCGACCAAACTCGTCAGTCCGATATGTCACCGTAAAGACACTTCGACTGCCCTCAAGAAGTTGCACCTTCGATTCTATGTTGGGATAGAGGCGGTAGCCGACACGATCATGTCGCTGGTAGAGTGAACCCGAAGAGCTCAGTTGTCGAGTCTCATGAACTGGCGCGATCAAGCGAGCCAGCAGCTCGCCTAAGGAAATGAGAATCACCAATACCCACGCCAAGCGAGTCAAGATTCGCAACCCACGCGAACCCTTAGGCACAACAAAAGAACGTCCATCCAAAGAACTCAATCGACCGAACCCTCCATATTTTGCGGCAAGGTTGGAGGATCATGAGGCGATTGCCGGGGCTCTTTTCGACCACCATGAGCATTTAGAGAGTGATCGATATCAGCCCACTTCGCTCCAAGAAAAATACCCCGCTTTTCATCAACACAACTTGGCCAAGGCGTCCAGATCCATGTCGAGTCATTGAGTCGATTCCGAAGTCCTTTGAGTTCTTCACATCGAAGATTTGTCCAGATCCCGAATCGCTTCACAAGTCGCTGAAGCACCACCGCATCTCTGTATCGCTCAACTTGCGTCAGGTTTAGCGTGTCCGGCGGGTGGATCGTAAAGCTGTCAATTGTAGGCTTGGTCCCAGAACGCTTGGCTTTGGCAATCTCAGTCGGCCAAATCGTTTTCCACCATTGGTTTTCACTTGGTTCCGCATGCGGAAGATGCATATCCAGGACGTAGATTGGAAATCCACTTTGTGCATTCGCGCGACTCATGCTGACAAGATAACTCCACTCCGGACTGATCTCACCAGCAAGCGGTCCATTCCAAGTCTGCGGAATCCTTGTCAGGCCAAAATCAAATCCATAGATGTGTTTACCAAGTCGAAAGGGTTCGACCCACGTGGGCGTGTGCCAGGACGCGCAGTTACGCTCTCGATCAAGCTTGGGAAAAATGTTGAGCTCGGAGATCTCAGAATTTGCCGCCAACAAGAGTGCGGCGGGATAAAATCCTTGTCCGGGAAACTGATAGACATGTGAAAAGGTCGTCGCGACAAGGCAGTCATAATCACGGCTCGGAAGTCGTTCAAAAACAAAAATGCCATCATCGGATAAACGTTGCGAAATCCGCGCAAAGACTTCCTGAGTCAACAACTTCCGAGAAGCTGAGTAGCTTGGCCAAGTCAAATTCCAAACAATGAGATCATGGCGTTCATCAGATACAAAAAGCTCAGTCAGGGCGTCTTGAGAAGTGAGTGTGACCTTCAAATTATTCTCAGTCGTCAGCGTATGATGCCGAATGAGATCTCTGAACTCCTTCAACTCAAATGGCGCAAAGTTATCAACGACACGAACTCTTTGGGGATCACCTTGCTTCAGCAAACCTTCAAATGCGAGTCCATTGCCCATTCCAAATACGAGAGGCCGCGATCGTTGACTGAAGAACGGATGATGAATCAACCGTGACCTCAGGACGTCGAAGGGTTGATACAATCGCGAATTATAGCCGCCTAAACCCAACGATGCATTTCCTTGTGATCGATGGAGAACGTATCCGCGATCTCCACGCCGACGAAAGATCCCTTGGAGCCATCCTAAATGCTCAGGCGGCGACTCAGTTCGTAAGTGTGCGCGTGTCAAAAGACTACGGCCCTGGAGAATGAGAGCCCGATCGAGATCAAATCCCTTCCACACATAAGCGCCCAAAATCAGCATGAAGGCCGCGAGCGCCATCGTTATGTAACGAACTTGGTTTGGGGTAAGCGCCTTCGACATCACAACGACCGCCAAAATCGTCATACCGATCAATGTCAAGATGGCGAAGCTCAGGTCAAAATCGATCAGCGCAAAGATAAAGAGCGCGTATCCCATCGCATTTCCACAAGCAAAGCTAAAGAGATGATTGGGCCGCGCACCCGAAGGTTCACCAGGTAACGCAACAGAAACCTCAGCTGACTCACGTTCACGATGTGGCAGAAGCCGCGCAAAAAAGAAATAGGGCAACATGAAAACACTGACCCAGACGAGGTTTTGTATCCGCAAATTATCGATGGGAAACAAATCCGATAGCCTCAGCCATAGCTTCACCGAGTCGGCTGACCAACTCAAACTCATGAACACGACGGCGGCGGCCCCCGTACCCAAAGTGAGGTTCATCAACGAGGAATTGAGAACCGAAAACCTTGAGCGTAGCGAAATTGTTGCGGCCAGGCCGAGCATGACGAAAATGACAAACTGGAATGCGACAAACTCTAGCCCCGTCGGGAAAAGCGCAATCCGCGTGGCCTCAAGAACAACCGACGTAAACAATGAAGCACAAATCCCAAAGTAGACCGAGGTGGAATCAAAGAGTCGCGCTCGGATTTCAAGCGCACGCGGAAGGAGCCAGCCCCTGACTTCGCCAAGACCAATTGCCATCAAGGTCCCACCCGTCAGAACAGCAAGCGGCACCCAGCCCCAAATCATATGCAGTCCAAACAGGCTCAACCAAGTGAAGGCCGCCAGGAAATTGAAGGCCTGATAGGGAGACAAGAATCCTAGTCCTACATAGACATTTCGAAGAACCTGAACTCCCATGACGATCGACGACCACACCAAGAACAGAATGAAAGTTGCTCGCCCCACGAACTCCGCTTGGCAAAACTCGACGATGGAACTCAATGCGAACGGCAAGAGCAGGAACAATGATCCCAACGCCAGGCTTTGGCGTGGGCCTATCAGGCGATGAACCCAAGGCAAATGCCCGGCCGCAAAGCCGACAAATATGAGCAGCAACACGAGATGGTGAAGCCAAGCGGTTTGAGGTAGGAGCAACTTGGCCAATTCATGTTGCACGAACTGCAAGCTCACCATGGCCATAGCCCCAAGGGCTGACTTGAATAAATCAAGCCTCGGCATAGAGATCTTGGTGACCTCGCTCACTTCTTGCGAAGAAGCTCCAGACTGTTGAAGATCGCCTACGGCCATCGATACTCCGCTGGGTAGTCTTCCGGAGGATTGGAGAATTCGAACTTCAATTGATCGAGGCTTCGAATATTGTTGAGATCAACCACCGTCCACCACTTCTGCCAACCATTGAGATCCGCCTCAATTTTCAGACCGACCTCATCCCACTTTCCTTGTTGAAGCTGTCGAGATAGAAAGTGAGCGTACACTTGGGGGTCACAACAAACTCTTCTTGAGTCCGAACAAATCAAACCGCGATTGTAGAGAAGATTTCGGTTTCCTGACGAAGGATTCAATCCGGCATAGATATTCCCATAGGCATTTGCGTCGAGTCGGATTCTTTGTGAGTTCAGGGATATCTCGATTCGATCGCGCGACTTTGGCTCCGAGCCTCCATCAGCAAGTCGCATATTCTCGCGATAGCCTGATGTGTGAATGATTTGAAAGCTTTCCTCAGCCTGTGAGATTTGCCGGCGAAGCTGAAGACTCACTCGACAATTGGTGTTCACATCGAACATGAAAAGGCCGGCTGATCGACCCTGCATCGTCAACACGCGCGCGCCCGGATTTAAAGTTGAAATGAGTGATGAACCAATCATCCCCAAGATGAGCCCAGCCACTGACCAAGTTTTGAGAGTCTCAGCGCGGCCGCTCGATGTCCACTTGAATGACTGAATGAGCCGATCACGGTCTGGGAATTTTCCAAGCCCGCTCAACCCGACGGCCATAAGGAAGGTCAACATGAGACCCGGAAAGCGATAATCAATGAGAAAGAATGAGTAGGCGTGAAAGCCTATAAATGTCCACCACGCCCATCGTCTTCGTCTCTCGCTGATTGAGAAAAAGAATCCGGGCACGACGAACTCGATGAACACGAGGAGGAGACACGCCAATTGTACAATCCAAGCCACTTCCGGAAGAAACGCCAACATCTCTTGTGTCGTAGTGAAGATCCGACCACTCAACCAAGAGGGATTGAGTTTCGCTAACGCACTCAAAAAATACACGCCGGCTAGGGCGAACCAAATTCGCTCGATCTGGAAACGCCCACCCAAAAGATAGGCAAAGGCGAGGATTCCGAACACATGATCGTAGACTTCAAATTCACTGACCGACGAGCCATACTGAAAAACTCGCCACATGAAGGCCGCACAAAACAGGCTATGCGCCACTTGCCACATCCGCATGGCGCGCGGCGACTCCGAGTTGCCGCGATCCGTAGCCATGGAAAACATCAAAAATTGCAGCCCCACGACGAGGGCCAATGTCAAAGCTGCGACAATGCGAATATGGGTTGAGGTATCGGGAATGAGTCCAGACAGAAAGTCAGGCCACCAAGGAGCTGGCAGCATCAATCCTTCCGACCAAGCCTCAGCCGAGAGTCGATGAATGCGATCGGGCTGAGCGAACAATCTTGCAAAGCTCAGCGCGAGGAATAACATCAATGAGGCCAATACACCTTTTGACTCAATGGGAGTGCGATCGTTGGCCATGTCACTATTAGAACCCTCCATTTCAATTTCGACAAACGCAAAGTGTCCAAGGGCACTTGAGAGTCTCAAACTTGTAGGCCGTCACGCCCCTTCAAACCTCTCACATGGCATAGGCGCCAGGGTACCGCCCCATCTTTGGCTCTACCCCATTCAACTTTGCCTCATAGCTCTCGCGGCCACGGCTTGTTCGGGCCCCAACATCAAACACTCACAGGTGACTCCGAGCCAAACCGCCCCACAGACGGATCCCTCACAAGATCCCAGAATCCACCGCCCCAAGACCCCAACTCAAAATTCAATTCGGATTCTTCGGCCTCGCATCCTGGGTATGGGTAAAAATCAGTATCTTGATCAGGCTGCAGAATTATTCGCTCGCCGACACCCTCAAGTTCACTTCCTGACTTTCGATTTGCCGAGCGAGCCGGGCCCCAAGACTTGGGAGGAGTTCAATCAAGCTCTGCTCAAGTTCATGCAAAACGGATCAGGACCGAACGAGGTGAAGTACAACTCCCAGCGAATCGAGCCGAGCGACCAAGCTGATCAGACCCATCAAAAGGCGCTGTTTTCTCCTCCTGATTCGGCAATGACCCGCAAGTGGTTGGCGACTCAGCCGAAAATCTCACAACTCTGGACCCAAGTGCTCGCCGATGATCGCGTGGATCAAGAACTTCGCAAACTCAACGCTTCAGCTGATGCTGAATTTCGACACGTTTTTCTAAACTCCCGTCAATATCTCGCAAACTTTAAACAGCATCGCCCGGCCTTTTTCAAACGGCCCATTTGGGTGCTACAAGCCCGCGGTCCAGGCACGGATTATTTTGATGCAAGTCTCGATGAACTTCGGAAACAAGCCGAGCAAGTTCAGGTGATCGAATTTTCCAATCATGAATTGCTGAAGGCGTGGAGTGAGCTCAAGAGTCGAGTCGGATCTCAGCCCATTAGCCTCGCCTTGCTGAGTTTTCGTCACGAAGGGCTCGACAGCCTCCGCGATGACCCAGTCTTCATTAGTGCGAATAAATTGATCCTCTACGGCCGAAGGCTCGCCCCTTTTGCTCCGAAGTCAAAGGCCGGCGAAGAAACTCATGTTCACTTCTGGATTCCGTTTTTAGGACAAGATCGGGCGAATGCAGCCAACGACAATTGTGAATTTGTTCGAAGTTACCGAGATGCCTTTGGTCGCGATCCTGACTTTCACGCTGCCTACTTGTACGCCGGCCTTCAAGTCCTACTTAAGACTCGCGAGCTTCAGCACGACCAATCCGCGACATCACAAAAACCTGTGCTTGAAAGCATTTTGGGTGAAGCTCAATTCGATTCCATGGGTCGGATCAAAGGTCTCATTTATCCAGCCTTTGTGAATTGGGGCCCACAAGGAATCTCGATCACGCTTCAACACCTCGGCTCAGGCTCGAAGAACTCCGTCGCTAGAATCTGCGAAGATCTCTTACCTCAGAGACTTCAAGGCCAGCGCATTCAACTTCAGTCGTTGAGTCGTTGATTCTAACTTAAGGCCGAGTGAACTTTGCACCTTGTTGGCAATTCAGCCTCCGGGAGCCGAGTGAGATCCTCTCGATTGATGGTGTATACGCGTAGTGCGTTGGTCGTGCCACGCTCTAACACCGGAACTCCCAAAGTGAGAATCACACGATCTCCAGGCTTCACCAGGCCATACTGCAAAAGCATTCTCTCGATTTGCTGCATGGCTTCGTCGGACGACGAATACGGATCGATCTTAAAGGTTTGGATGCCCCATACAAGTTCGAGTCGATTTAAGGTTGGAAGAATGTGGGTCACCGCAATGATGCGCGCTTTAGGTCGATAACCAGCGATCATCGACGCCGTCTTCCCCGATGTCGTCAGACAAACAATGGCTTCGGCTTGTAGCTTTTGAGCCGATAGCGCAGATGCGGCGGCGATCGCGTCGGCCACTGAAGAAAACTGATCCTCCATCCGCATGTCGTAGAAATAATCGCCGTTACGTTCTACTTCCAAGATAATTTCATGCATGGTCTGAATGCATCGAAATGGAAACTTTCCGCTCGCCGACTCAGCCGACAACATCAATGCATCACTGCCATCTAACACCGCATTGGCGACGTCCGTGATTTCGGCACGAGTTGGCCGTGGATTGTCCGTCATCGAGTCGAGCATTTGTGTTGCCGTGATCACCGGTCGACCGATGCGATTACACAACTGAACAATCTGCTTTTGGATTTGCGGCAGCCTCGTCTGCCCGACTTCAACAGCCAAGTCTCCACGCGCCACCATGACCGCGTCACTGAGTCGCACGATCTCCTCAAGGTCCTCAATCGCCTCAAGCATTTCAATTTTTGCGACAATTCGAGCACTTGAGCCCTGTTGTTGAATCAACTCACGAAGTCGACGAATATCCCCGCCACTTCGCACAAATGACAAGGCAATGAAGTCCACACCTTGCGCAATTCCAAATTCCAGATCCTTCAAGTCCTTAGACGTCAAACAGTCCACTTGAAGGTGAGCGCCAGGAATATTCATTCCCTTGCGATCCTTCAGAACACCACCGTAAATCACAACACATTCAACATCTTCGCGACCGACTTTCACGACTTTAAGTTCAAGTAAGCCGTCATCCAGCATAATCCGCGTGCCAGGTTGGCACGAGGCCGGCAGTTCTTTAAAGTCCGAGGGGATTAAACCGGGCCGGCCAAGGATCTCCCGTACCGTGACCACGACTTCTGAACCCTCTTCGAGTTCAATCGCGCCGTTTTCAAACTTACCCACACGAATCTTAGGGCCTTGCAAATCTTGAAGCAGGGTGATCGGCGCACGTAATTCCAAGGACAATTCGCGCAAATCGCGAATGACCTCGGCATGCTCAGCATGCGTTCCATGCGAGAAATTCAGACGGGCAACGTTCATTCCCGCCATGATGGCTTTTTTCAGATTTTCCCGGCCTTTCGTAGCCGGGCCAATTGTGGCGACAATTTTTGTTCGACGGTCTGCTAGACGATTCATCACGTGCCCCACCCGATGTCAGGTCATTGCTCATCTTCGAGTTGTCTTCAATCAATTCGTTCACTTCGATCTCTTTCGAGATCACATCGCGGGGGCGAGGAACGCTTCGGCTCAGATCTTCGGCTCAGATCTTCAGCTCAAAATTTCAGCTTAGGACTTCGAGCCGGCCTTCGAGCGAGTCATATTGGCCAAAGACTCTTCGTGACGTCGCTGCATGATATCCACTTGCTGTTTATGCGCCTCTTCCATCTTCGCGATTCGGTTCTCATACTGAGTCGCTTGGCGCTGAATCTCAAGATTCTTTTGAGCCACAAGCTCCTTCTTTTCCTTTTGATGCGACGTCAAAAGCTCCCGCTCTCGACGCTCCGAATCTTGCTGCAGGTCTTGAACCTGGATGGCATGCTTCGAGGTGATCTCGCCGAGCTTTTCACGGAACTTCTCTTCTCGCTCCCGGGCTTGTCGAGAGAAGTTCGCCACGATCAGATCCTGGTCGCGCTTATTTCGTTCACGCAAATCTCGCAAACTCATTTCAAAGTTTTCTCGTTGAGCCAGCGACGATTGTTCAAAGAAGTTCCGCATGGACTTTTCTTCCCTCTCCGCTTGAGCTGAGAGCTTATCAAACCGAGATCGATTGGTGATTTCGGTGTGCGATAGCTTTTTCTCATGATCAACGTTGGCGCGTTCCACCCGTTCATCGGCTCGAGCTCGATCCATGATCAATTTCTCTTGATAGAACCGATTCGTACGTCCCATTAACTCGGAATTTGAGTTGTTCACGCGACGGATCTCATCGGCCGTCTTCTCGTTGGTCGCATCAACCAACTCAAGTCGGGCCTTCTCGAGCAAATCAATATTCTTCTGCATCTCTGATCGAGTGTTTTGAACTTCCCGACCCTTTTGTTGATTCATGCGCACTTGTTGGCGCGTGAGTTCGGACTTCAAGCGGCGATTCTCCGCCTCACCCGTATTCACGCGATCATTCATGCGCTTATTGACGTTATCTTCAAACGACAATCGCGCTCTTTGATTTTCCTCAACGTTCTCCTCCATCGCGTCCCGGTATCGATCTCGAGCCGATTTGAGTCCCGCATCGAAGTTGTGTCGGGCCTCTTCCAGACCCATGCGATGGTTTTGTCGCTCATCTTCCAGAGTAATCTGGCTTTGCACTCTTTGAGATTCCAGTTGATTACGCTTTTCTCGCTCAAGCGCCGCCATCTGAGCATCTTTGGCACGGCGGAGTTCGGATTGGTTTCGCTGCTGCTGCGCCAACATCCGATTTCGATCACTAATGATGACGGACTTTTCTTCTTCGTGAGCCTGGGTCAATTTTGTCCGCGTTTCACCTAAGGACTTCTGCGAAGTCTCTCGAGTTCGCTTGGCAAAATCCTCAAACTGAGCGTCTTTTTTCTTGAGATCTTCCGTGAACTGACCTCGCATCAGTTCGGTCTGTTGGGTCTGTGCCGCCTTGGTCGCTTCGGCTTGGCTCTTGTAAGCCGATTCAATCTGCCTTCTCGCCGTCTCAGACTCATTGGCCTGACGCTGAACATTTTTTTGATGCATGGCTCGAAGCTCTTCCATCTCCTTCTGGTACCGAAGGTCTCGAGCAGAGATCGCCTCACTGGCGCGATCCTTCAACTCTGACATTTGCCGATTATGCTGAGCTTCGAGCTCCGCAATTTCTTTTTGATGAGCTTCCGCCATGCGCTTCATGGCTTGCGCGTGACGCTTCGCCTGTTCAGCTTCTTTTTGTTGATAGGATTCGCGCGCGGCGCGAGTGACTTCGTCTTGCCCTGATCGCTTGTCGGCTGACCCTACAGAAGACATACCGGCTTCTCCTCCATGAGAAGTGATTGCAGTCTTCCTCAGTGTAGCAGAACTCAGCAGAATTCACCGCGAATCCGCTGCTTCAAGAAGACTCCTCGACAGGAGTCGAGCTAGAAAATTTGAAGGTTCATAGGGAGGAGCGCTCGAGCCGATTGTGGCTTGTCATTCGCCGAGCTGTTGGCGCTGAAATCTCTCACGGAAGAGGCGCTTCACTTCGGCACTTTGCACCTTTGCCTGGCGCTCAGCCTCTCGCTCTCGTGCCTCTTCAGCTCGAATAGAAGCCACTTTACGATCTGCAGCCAAGCGATGAGCCTGTCCGACGAACTCAGCAGCCTGTACGCGACCTTGGGCTGCGCGCTGGAGATCCTTGGCAAACTGATTTCGATGCCCATGGTGTAAGCGAGCTCGGCGCTCAACAAAACTGTCCCACTGCAAGGGAACTGGAATCTCGACCAAAGCCTGAGCTGTTCTGTAGCCGGGACGACGTATCACGACTTCCGTCCAAGGCGGCAGCTCCTTCGGCTCCGACCAGCCTTTGAGTTGCATCGTGAGCGTCTGATCGGACTCATTGAAAAGCGTCACCGCCTGCAAGGACTCGGATCCCAAAGATTTTGAATCAGAAGTTCCATGCACATGCACACTCACATCCACGCCCGGCTTCATTTCAAACTGACCCAGGTGACTCAATAATTGCGGCAATTGTCGAGGCCGCTCCGCTGACTGAGCAGCAACCGCTGTCGAACTCTCCGATTCAGGCCGCTGGGTGGCTTCGATCTCCGTCACGCGAACTCTTCCCTGCAAAATCCGAAAATGAGCGCTAGTCGATTCTTCGACGAGCTCAATCATCGCCGCGTCGATCAAAGTGAATCTCAGTCCCCTCCACGCGAAAGTCAGGCGGCGATCTTCACCGACGCGCAAAGCACATCGTCGCTCTTTGGAATTGGAACTCGAATTGAATTTCGCTGAAAAGTGAACCCGCCGACGGCCCTTTGATGCATCCCGAGCGCTGGAGGAGTTGGGTTGAATCTCCGAGCTGCAAGTCTCTTCATCGGCTTCACAGACACGAGGCGCAAGCTGCACACAAGCCGTTGGCTCCATGACAACCTGACCCGATTTGACTTGGAGGTTTTCATCAATTTGCAAGGGCAAAGTCGAAATGCGATCATGCGCGCCGATTCGGACTTCTATGGAAAAGCCTAGAAGTAAACCAAGAAAAGTAGCGACTCCTCGTCGACTCACAAATCCACTCGTTTCAAGGCCATTTTGGCCTGCATCTTAATTTCGTTTTGAGGATAGTTTTGCAGAATGGACCGATACACGTCGGCTGCGTCTTCCATTCGATCGCGGAGTTCGTAAATCTTCGCCAATCGCAAAAGCGCAAATCCAGTCAATTCGCTCTCAGGATAGAGCCGGAGCATCTCTTCGATCGTCTCGATGCAAGTTTCAAAATCGCGACTTCGATAAAGGCCTTCAACGAGTAAGAATCGAGCCTCGGGACCATGAATTGAATCGGGGTAACTTCGAATCAAATCCGAAAGGCGTTTATTTGAGGTTTCAAAATTCTGCGCACGAAAGTCGGCTTTGGCCCTTTCCAACAAACTCGATGCACGTTCAATCTTCAATTCCAGTTCCGGAGCATTGGTGACGCTGGCAATTGCACGAGCCTGATAGGTCCTTGCATCTTTGGCGATCGAACGATACTGCGCCGGCAAGACCGTTGCCACTTGCGTTCCCAATTCTCGGACTTGTTGAAGTGCCAACTGTTCACGTAACTCGGCCTGTGCGCGAGCCTGCTGGGCGACTTCCAATTGCCTTATGAGCGCATCGCGATCATGAGTTCCTTGGCTGGCCAATTGGCGTAAGCCGACAAATCCAAAAGCCAAGATCAAGAGCACCGAGGCAAACATGCCTCCACTCAGTGCGGACTGCTGGGCCTTTTTCTTCTGAGCCGCCATGCAAGCTCCCTCGTTCCGAAAAACGCGAAGTGCCGATCGTGACATCGCAAGCATGATGTCGACGAATTCGGAGTGCGGGATCAAATCAAGTGAGCTCGGTAAACCTTCGAGTCCACTCGATTTATCGCACAATAATTTATCGGCAATTCGGTGATTGAAAATGAGTTGTAGCTAGCGAAATCGTCGCAAATCGTCTCATTTTGAGGCGCTCTGAAAGCTCACCTCAAGTTCGATCCATCCAAACCGTGATCTCATGTTTGTTGTGCCAGAGTCGTTGTGCCCGCACTCGCCGATCGTCGAGCTGGTGCAAGAGCCTTTCTATGTCACGGTCTTCAGGTACACCCTTGAATTTCACGGTGATGACAAAGCGCTGATTGCGCTCTCGCAACTCCTCGATGAGTCGAAGGCTTCGCTCCGGGGCCGCGATCACATCACAAGTGACCCAATCCCAGTTCCCTTCGGGCCACGAACTCAAATCAAAAGCGTCACCTTGGTGGGCCGACTCGATCCGCTCGCGAACCGCAGGATGCAACTCCGAAGTTCGATCCAGCGTCACCACCCGACATCCCGCCTCAAGTAAGACCCAAGTCCATCCTCCGGGACTGGCTCCCAAATCCAAAACTCGATCTCCGGATTTGGGCCGAAAATCACTTCTCCAGCTCCACTCCCAAAGTTTCAAATACGCCCTTGAAGGAGGGTTCACCCGATCCTCAATAAAACTCCAATTTCCTTCAGGCGCGAGCTCACGAAATTCAGCCGACCAAAGCAGATGTTGCGGATCCAACCAAACGAATGCACCACGATCGAATTTCCCCAGCTGGTTTCGCGACTCTTGGCCCGCCCAGCCCTGCGGTTGCTGCCACTTTCTGTGATAGAGCTGGTCCTGCAAAAGAGCTCCGCGCCGAACCAATCCACGCGGAATGGACCGCCAAATTCGGCGACTTCCCGACTGATCCGCGAGCCTTCGACGAGCTTCACCAATGCTTTTGAACGCGGAGATCTCTGCACGCGCTCCAAAGTCGTCGGACCAAACCCTGAGAAGTTGAGACGTCGCATGATCCGGCCGCACACTTGTCGACCACAACAGGCCGAGCTTTCGATCATGAACAAAGTCAGCCAGAAGCTTTTGAACAAGATCATGTTCGGCCACTTGAAGCCCACTCATCGCCAAGATCTTGGCAATACAAGCATCACTCCACGCGTCGTTGAGACGAGTTACGAAGATCGAACTCACATGACCTGTGGCGGACGAATGGAGAGGAGGCGCAGACCACGCGCCAAGATCACCCGCGTGCACTCGACAAGCGCCATTCTCGATCCGCGGATTGGCTCAGCCTCGTCAAGAATACGATGCTCATGATAGAAACGCGAAAACGCTGCGCAAACTTCTAACAAGTATTGAGCCAACACATTGGGACGAAATCCCGCGAACGATGATTCGAGAACTTCATCAAAACTCATCAGCTGGCGGATCAGCTCGCGCTCTTCGGGAGAACTCAGAACCGAAACTTGCTCGAGATTCGGCCGCAGACCCGCGGCCTCAAACTTTTTAATCAAGGACGCACATCGGACATGCATGTATTGCACGTAAGGTCCGCTATCGCCTTCGAAGCTCAAAATTCGATCCCAATCAAATTCAACGTTCTTGCTTCGATCAAAGAGGAGATCATTGAAGATCACCGCGCCGACGCCGACTTCCTCAGCGACACGCGCTCGCTCCTCTTCTGTCAGATTCGGATTCTTGGTTTGAATGATCTCCCGAGTTCGCTCAATCGCTTGGCGTAAGACTTCTTCTAAGAAGATCACTTGGCCCTTGCGAGTGGACATCTTAACGCCTTCTTTGAAGCGATAGAGACCGAAGGCCACATGATGACAGCCCTCCACCCAGTCGTAACCACAGAGCTGCAAGACTTTGAAGACTTGTTTGAAGTGCAAACTCTGCTCGAATCCAACAACGTAAAGATTCAAGTCGGCCTTCAGTTCTTCACGTCGGTAGATCGCACTCGCAAGGTCGCGAGTGGCGTAAAGAGAGGCGCCGTCGCTCTTGCGAATGAGACATGGGGGCATTTCATCGCCGAGCGGAACCACGTAGGCCCCATCACTGAGCACGAGAAGTTTCTTTTGCTCCAACATCGATTCAACGGCTTGCAATCGATCGTTGTAGAAGCTTTCCCCGCGAACAAGATCATGTTGAACACCCAGTAGGTCCCAAACCTTTTGATATTCCGCGAGAGAGATCTGCACGAATCTCTTCCAAATCGCCTGAAGCTCGGGATCTCCATCTTCTAGTTTTTTGAACTCTGCAGATCCTAAGGCCTCAAGCTCTGGGCGCTTCTCAGCTTCTTCGTGAAAGCGAACGTAAATGGCAAATAGGCTGGGGAAAGCCTTCCCTTCAAAATCATACTCGTGCCCCCACTGCCGGTAAGCCCATGCCAATTTCCCGAATTGCACACCCCAATCACCGAGGTGATTCAGGCCGATCACTTCGTAACCTTGTGATTGAGCCAAATTCCGGATTGCCTGACCAATCACTGTCGCGCGCAGGTGCCCAACATGCATCGGCTTTGCGACGTTTGGCGACGAATAGTCGATGACCAAGCGCCGCCCCTTACCAACGTCGGAATTTCCGAGTGTCGAAGCTTGTGGATCATGCCGAAGCGAAGCCCTCACGGCTTGAATCAAGCGATCCTGAAATGCTTCATCTCGAATCGTGAGGTTCAAAAATCCACCGACCGCCACGGCTTGCGCCAAGCCCAATTTTTGACAGTTTGGGTCCCCTGCTGCGATTCGATCCTGAATCAATTGAGCAAACTGCGCGGCCAGCGCAGGCGGCGGCCGACGTAAAATCTTGGCCAAAGGAAATAGCGGCCAAGCCAAATGCCCATGCTCGATTTTTTTGGGACGCTCAATGACAGCTTCAATCTGCTCAACGCTCATCGCGGCACTTGCACCGAGTTCCGAGGTCAAGCTTTTACCTGCCGCAGAAGTTGGCACAGAAGTTGGCGCAGATGCGCCAGCAATTGCCGCTGCTGCATCTGTGAGAGCCGATGGAGCTGATCCGGTGGAATCAGGCGTCGGGCGCATAAAATCACGCAGTACCTCTGCCAAAATGAATGACAAAAACTCTGCTGTCTCACGCCTCAACTGTCTTTGCATTCCGCCAACTTAGCAAATCACCCCGCTCATGACCAGCTGAGAACTCCGCTCGCCAGACCGCAGCCGCAGCGCCGTTCAGGTGTGAGCTTCATCTGGCCATCCACGATTGAGACCACCAGATTCAAGAATGTGAAAGCGGCCTCGAAACATTCCTCGAAAAGATTTTTTTGTGGGACCCGCCCCTCTCACTTGACCCCCTCCAACGCAAAATCTAGAAACTTGCTCCGAGTCGCTATTGCCTGAGCCTAACCCGTCTCAGTCGCCGTGAATCTGGTTCGGATGGACCCCATGGGAGCCTGCCCATGGATTCCCATCGCAACCTTCCACGCGACACCAAGACCAACCGAGGACGCGAATGAACAAAGCGGAATTGATTGATAAGGTGGCGCAAAAAACCAAACTGACCAAAACTCAAAGCGAAATGCTTCTGGACGCAGCTCTTGAAGTGATTGCGAAAGCCGTTGCGAAGGGCGAAGAGGTCAAACTGGTGGGCTTCGGCACCTTTTCCATGAGTGCTCGCCAAAGCCGTAAGGGACGAAACCCGAAGACTGGCACCCAAGTTCACATTCCGGCCACTAAGGTGCCCAAATTTAAGCCCGGCAAAGACTTCCGTGAAATGCTGGTCAAAAAGAGCTCGAACGCTTCGTTTGCGGCGGGAGCTTCCGCCTCGCAAGCCGCCAGGGCCGACTCCAATTAAGAAGTCGGCGCAGCCATCAATTCGAGCCCGAAAAATTTCCCTTAAAGCATCGAGAGTTGCATCGATCAGTGCCGATCAATCCGTCTCAGCACCCACTCGCCATGTGAGCGAACCAATGTTTTCTTTGGTTCGCGCGAGCTCGCTGATCAGAGATGAGAGCTGATCACTAGCGACATCGCGCTGTTGGCGAATGCTCTGTTGATACTGAACTCCCATTTCCTTCATCGACTGCTGAATGAGCACAAGTCGCCCTGTGGGCTCGGGAAACACTTGTTGTTCGATGGGTTTGCGACTGAGTCCAGCCAACTGAGTCTCAGCCTGCTTCATTCGCTCCTGCCACTTCACCATGAACTGTGACCAAAGCTCTGAACGGCCGCGAAGCTGTCCATACTTTTCGCCGAGCTCGCGCGCTAAAGAATCCAAATCACGCGCCAAGTAGAACAAAGCTTTCTTCTGCGACTGAGCTTCAAATGAAATCGCGCGGAGATGATCTTCCATTTGGCTTAAGAACTTCGCGTTACGCTCACCAAGAAAGATCACCTGCTCCGCAACCTGCTCGCCGACACTGACGCGTACTTTGTACTCACCCTGAGGCAATTGAAAACTCTTAAGTCCAATTCGAACGAGGTCCGCATTGAACTCTTCGGCCGGCACGGCCCAAGTCTTCTCCTGACGAACGTGATAGCGCTCCAAGACTTGTCCGACCTCAGCCGTGATCTTCACATTCAGTTCGGTCGCGCCCAATGCCTTCACGCCTTCAACGAGAACGGCCGCGTCGGACTGATCGAGCTTTTGACCACGTACGCGCAAGGTTCCGCTGAGACTCGGCGCATTTGCCGCTGCCACCGATCGACTCTCACCACCCGTGGTCTCGAGGTTTGGACTTGAAAGCGGATCTGCCGTTAAACCTGGAGGCGGATTCGAATTGGCGCCCACCTGCGCGACCGCAGGATCTGAGCCTTGACCCAGGGCTTGAGCGGCATTTGCATCCACAGGCTCCGTCGTATTTCGGCGCACAAGTTCGGAAGTCTGTGAGTTCATTTCCGTCGATGTCGGCCGAGTGATGAGATGTTGGCCAAACAGCAAGGCCAATCCCATGAGCGCCCCGCCGGCCGCCTTCTTCCCCCAGATTTCCCATGGATCGCGAAGTGGAGCAGGCTCTGCACTTTGAGCGATGGGTGCAGTCACCTGGCCCGTGATGATCTGTGGACGAAAGTGAGCCTCTCGGCCATTCGTCACATCAGCGCTTTCATGATTCGACGCCGAAGTATCGTTGGCCTCTTTGAATTCTGAATTTTCATGGTGCAAAGGTCGAACTGACTCTTGAGTGACTGGCTCAGAAATCTTTGCCGCGCGCTCATGCTCCCATGGCACTTGTGCTAAGTCTCGACCAACGACAACTTCAACTTCGTCAGCATCGTCATCAAATGGGGACCAATCACCCGCGGGCTGCTTACCGGTGAGTGGAATTTCTTGGGCCAACCGATCCACGCGATGAGACTCACCCGTTGCAACCGAGGCGTGAGTATCAAGCTCGCGCTTGACCAGCTGTTCCGCCTCCGAGATTTCAAGTTCACCCAGTTGCGGAAGCGGCGGTGGCACGGGCGGAGATTCAGCCCTCAGACGAGAGCGGCGGTCGAACTCCGGCAAATTTCCTAATCGAGTCCACTGATCCAAACCGGGTCGCCAAGCGAATTGCGAGTACACAAATTGTCCGCTCGCCAAACCATCGATCACCGTCGCCGTGGAGAATGGACCCTCCTGAGAGTAACTTCCACCTGCCGGCCTCAGCACCACCCATGCGATGCTGGGAGTGATTTCGGGAGACATTTCCGGCTGAGCTTCAATTTTTGGTCGCTCAGGAGTTCGAAGCTCGGCAAATGAAGCCAAAGGCTTCCACTCCAAATCACCATCTCGAAAAACCAAATCCAGAGCTCTCAACCGGCCATTGATTAACATGGAACGCAGCTGCTCGGCTGAGTAAGGCCCCTCAGAGCGCCCCTTGTTGTCGATGTAAAATGAGTGCGTCGTCTTACCGAGCTGACTCTTCATTGAAGTCGGCGCGAAAGTCGGCGCGGTCGATTCTTGAGGCACATGTGCCATCTGATTCGGCGGCCCATTCGGCGGTGATTTTTGAGACATCCGTGTCTCCTTCCTACCTGCTCAGGCTCTAATTTTGTCCCCGAGCCGCAATTCAATGCAAGCTCAAAGTCCAGAGGTTCTCAAATCGCGGCCATTAGATTCTCTCTCGCCGAGGTCGATGCGACAAACTCTTCATCAAGACATCAGAAGGCGCGACTTCGGTTCCTACCGCGCGTGCAAGACGCGCAAGAATTTGCAAATACTCACGACGAAAGTCGGGGCGCGTGACGTCAAGCTTGAACCATCTCGCCAATTCGCGACGCGGTAGCTTGTGAGCACGATCCGCCGTGAAGATTCTCTCACCCAACATCCTACCCAAAATCAACGCGGCCCAGAGCCAGCTCGCCGAACGCTTAGGGCGAACCTGCACCCTGCGCTGCCGACCCTGATGGAAGTGCATCAGCTCCAACATCCTTTGATCCAATGCGAGCCTGAGCGCCTCTCGCTCTTCATCGGACTTGGAAGCCCCCGGAAGAGTCTGAGGCCATGCCTGAAGACTCGCCCTCAGATCGGCAAAACTCTCAGATTGTCGCTTCGGATTCACATACTTCGACGCAAAGTAGGCAAGGCCCTCGACGAAGATTGCCGCCTCAAAGTCATTTGGGAATTTCCAAGTCAATCGACGGCGCTCACTGGCCTTCATTTGCAGATACTCACCAGCCAAATGCGCAGCATGGTTAACTGTCGGCTGGCCGAGACAGGCCCACTCACCATCCGGGATCACAAAGCTTCGCTCCTCGAACATGAGCTTTCGTGCCAACTCACGATCCGAACTTTTCAATTGCGTCTCAATCTTGCGCCAGAGCCTCGGATCCGAAACCAAATAGACGGACAGGTCTTGCGTGTCGCGCTGAACTTCAACTCGAAGCCCTAGCTGTTGAGAAATCCATTGAATGTGGCGACGAACATGATCCGTGGGATCAAAATCTTCTTCCGTACGTCCAGCGTCCGCCCATTCCAATTCCACAGTACGATCAAGATGCAGAAGGTAACTCTGCCATAGCACCCAGGGCGGCGAACAGAGCGCAACAAAGCGACGTAAATCCGGTGTAGATTTCGAGCCCCCCTGGCTCGAGATTCGACGCGGCCGCGACTCCAAAAACCTCACAACATCAACAGTATGCTCCAGAGACTTCAATGCGAGCTTGAAGTAAACATCTTCACCCATCACATGCAGGACCAAGATCGAAGCGCCTCGCCATGCATGACGACGCCCTCGATCTTTGAGCGACGCCTTCACTTCCAGCAAATGCTTCTCAATTCCAGGCAAATGCAGCTCACCCATAATGAGATAGATGAGTTTTCCTGGGTCCTGAAGGCTCGCCATCCAAAGTCGCTTGGCCACAAAGGCATCTTGCTTCGCTAGACCTTGCCGCCCGGACGTCATTTCGCGCGGCCATCCGCAAGCCAGAATTTTCCAACGGCGACGTCGCGCCAATTCAATCAGCGCTCGATAGTTTTCAAACGGAAAGCCCCAGCGAGCGTCCCACTTTGTTTTCGCACGAAGTTTTTCGAGATTGATTCGACCTGCCAAAAATTCATCAATCCACTTCTGACTGGAAACCTCAAAGCACTCCATCGCCAAAACCAATCCTCGATCAATGGCCACCTGACGAAGGATCTTGAAGTGAGTTCGCTGCGCGGGACCATGAGCATGAAAATCCCCGCCCAAAACAAAGTCGACCGACTCAAGTTCAGCCAGAATCTCAGATTTTGACGAAGGTCGAAAGCGCCGCCTCAGGCGCTTTTCAGATTCGCGAAGCGCGGCTCTCACATCTTCGGGGTCTTCACCCACGCGCTGACGCACCTCCAACTTCACGCTCTTCAAGAGGTGTTTGCGCTCACGAATCCAGTGCGGATCCGCACGCATAACCGGCGATTCCCAACGAGCACTCGAGGCGGGCTCGCGATCCCGAGCCTTTGCCCTCGTTGCTTTGGACTTTGAGGGCACAGACTTTGTGTTTATGCGTTTTTGATGAGGCATATGCATTCATGTTGAGAGTCGAAAGCCAAATCGTCCACGCGAATTATGAACTCGCCGTACACCCTCTACCCCCTGGCGTCGGGTCCGCTTGGCGAAAATCGAATCACCCTCCCTAGAGCATGAGGAACTCGTAACCACCGGCCAAACTTCCATGACCAACTTCAGAAGCTGTTACGCGAAGCTTGACGCAGGACCGACAAAGCTGAAGAGTTGGGGCATGAAACAATCCACGACTTCATCACTTCTACGACACGTGACCTGGGTGAGCGCACTCGCCGCCGTTGGTTTTCATGCTTATCTTTTAAACCTCCACTACTCCGTGCACTTCAATAGCAGCGTCGGCCCCGCGATCTGTGACCTGAACTCCACATGGAATTGCTCAACGACAGCCGCTAGCGTTTACTCGGAACTCTTTGGGGTTCCGATGGCGCTATGGGGATTGATCGCCAACGCCTCCGTCATTTTTCTCGTCGGCTCACACCACTTCTGGGGAGGCGTAGAAAATAAGATTCGCCAAAGTCTGATCGTGCTTTCATCCGTTGTGATCGCCTTGGCTTCACTCACGATGGGCGCGCTTTCGGCCATCGCCATCGGATCCATTTGTCCGTTTTGCGTTGTGACTTACATCTTGAGTGCCATCACGCTCTGGGGCGCATGGACTCACTATCGTCCATTGGCGTGGGAACTTGGCCCACCCTTCACGCAATTGATTTCACTTGTCGCCGCAGGCCTCGCGATCGGCTTTGTTGGCGATCAGATGTTTGAAGACAGCTACAACAAAGGCCCGCAGAGCCAAGAATTTCTGACGGCGGTTGTCTCGGATTGGCAGCGCGCGCCTACAATCGAAGTGGCCGACTATGGACCTCTCGCCATGGGACCGAGCCGTGAAGCCGCACGCCTCACCATTGTCGAGTTCGCTGATTTCCGATGCGGACACTGTCGAACAGCCGCAGGCCCGTTGAAGAGCTTCGCCCGGGCCAACACTGATGTCCGCTTTGAATTTTACACTTGGCCGCTTGATGGCGAATGCAACACCTCGATTGGCCAAAACAATGGCGCCTCTTGCTTGCTCGCACGAGTCGCATGGTGCGGCGAGAAGCTTGGCCAAAAGGGCTGGGCCATTCAGGAACAGATCTTTTCACGATTTGAAAATTGGCGAACTCTGGACAATGTGAAATCTGGAATCAAGGAACTCGCCGAGAGCACAGGTCTGAATCCAACGGAGCTGGAAACTTGCTCCAGTTCACCTGAATCTCGAGAGGCGATTGTCAAACACGCTGGCTTAGGCACGACACTTGGCCTTCGCGGCACGCCGACGATTTTCATTAATGGTCGGCAATTAATGGCTGAACCAACGATTCCAGTTCTCAATGCCATTAAGAAGGCGGCGAACTGAGTCCAAGCGCCAGGAAGATTGCGCGCTTAATTTTACAAGCCGAGCTTTTGGAAAATCCAATCGGCCAAACTGTCCGACCAAGACTCCAGCAATACGGAAAGCGCGGGAATCATCCCGCGCGATAAGTCTCGGATGAAGTAGTAGGAGATCAGGACCGCGATACAGATGAAGAAGGTTTGCACAACCCAAACCGTCGAACGCAAGTCCTCGACTTTGAGTTCCTTTTCAATCACTTCGATCTTGGCCAAAGTCACTTTGAGTTCCTCAAAATGATCCACGGCCTTCTCAAAGAGATCCTTTTGCTTGCTCATATTGAGCGAGGCGAAGCCTGGAAAATTGCGCTTGGCGCGAACGGCTTGAATGAGATCTTCGGCATGTTTGACCAAACGCTCCGCCCGCTCCTTAAACATGGGAAAGTCAGGACGAGACTCCAAATGTTCGCGCAACTCCGCAACGGATTTGTCGTAACGTTCATCCGCAACAAGGCTCATGATCATTGTGCGCAAACAGTCGCGTGGCTGAATGCCCGCCACGATTTGGTGCATACGTTGAGCCATCGCGCCGGCTGCATCTTTGCGATTGGCCTCACTGGCCAATTCAACAAGACCTGGCTTGGCCTCTTGCCCCGGAATTTCAATGTTGATTTCGGTAAGTTTTGGCGCGGCACCCATGAGGTTTTTATCGGCGCTTTCATCCCTCGACTTGACCCACGTCTAGGATCGAGACACTGAACTAGACCTCTGTCTGGCTCTCGACTTCCCGACCTCCGAGGCTTTGACTCGACTCGACTAGCCTGACAGCCTGTGGTCAATCGCTCTTCACGGACGAGGAGATAGCGACATGACGCAAATTATGCCTGAGCTTCCAGCCCCAGAAGTTGCCCAGTCGACGATCTCGTCGAAGCCACCGCAAGTGGCGCTTCCCGATCAATTGCCACCGCCGCCCCAGTTGGCCGATGTCCCGGCGCGAATTCTCCATACGGCGACCGTCGAAACATTAATTGATCACGCCGAAGATCTGTCCAGTCGCCTGCGCGTCCACCTGCGCAGGAATTCGCTACTCGAAGGTCAGATCGTCGAACTTGAGCAACAACTCGAACAAATTGAAGGCGAGCGACAGACACTCAAAGCGCAAATCGAAATCTTGCGCGAAAAGGATCGCACTGTTGGAGAGAAAATCTCACAGGCGGAAGCCCGCCAAAAGCGATTTGAAGAAGAAGCGAAGCTCGCCCGCCTTGAGGGCGCCGAACTGAGCTTGAGAAACGACACTTTGGCGGAAGAGGCCGCGACTCTCCGTCAGAAGTTGGCTGAACAAACTCGTCATCAAATGCGTCGTGAGTCCGTCTATCGTCGACGACTCGAGCGTTGGGTGAAGCCCGGCCTTCTGGCGCGCAAAGAAGAGCGACGGCAACTTGAGCAACGAGCCAAACTTCTCGAATCCGAAGTCATTCGACTACAAGGCTTCGTGCAGAAGATGCGCGAAGACCACCAACACCAGACCGACGATGCGCAAAGGCGATTGATCAATTACGAAAAAGACAGAATTCGTCTCGTCGATCAGTACGAGAAGCGAATTCAACAACTGCAGGGCGAACTGCAGCGCACCGAGGGTGAGCTGATCGCTTCACAACAACGTGCAAAATCTTTGGATCGCGCGACAGAAGATGCGGCGCGAATGGCGAACGAGAAGATTTTCTTCGAGCGCCGAGCGCAAGAATTGGAAAGTCGACTTCTCTCTGAGACGGAAAGACTTCGCGGCGCTTTGGATGAAGTTTCCCAAGAGGCCGCCACCTTGCGAGTCGCCGCGGAAACCGCACGCCGGGATCGTGAGACGATTGATAAGGCGCGCGTCCAAGCCGACCAGAGAGCGATTCGCCTAGAAACTCAGATCGCAGCACTTCGACAAACTTGGGGCGAAATGAACTCTCGCCTTGAGCGAGCCGAGGCCGAGCGCGCAGCGCTGGAAAAACTCAATCAAGAATTGGCGATGGCATTGAAGGCTGAACGATCTCGCTCGCAGGTGCGATTGACCGATCAAGGTTTGGATCGCCTTGGTTTCAAGGAGTCGAACTCATCAGCGCATCGAGAGCTTTCGGAACTTGAGCGAAAGGGCTTTGGCCTCTAATTCACGTGACGAAGTTCCCGATCGGCGGGAACTTTCCGCACGAAATTACTCCACCGAGTCCTCAAGAGCCGCATCCGGCCCCTCTTCATCTTGACGAGTCGTCGGCACAGCCTCGCCGGGCTCGATTTGCGTGTCGCGCTTAAGGTTCAAGTAGCCAAAGCCTTGGTTCCCGGAGTGATCTCTGGATCGAAGAACAGAAACCATATCGAATCCGCGAATCGCCAAGCTCTCATCATCATAGTATGGACGATGCGCCAATGGCGTGGCCTCCAACACTCTTCGGAAATCACTGCTGACCTGCATGAACCGAATATCGGTGTCATCTCGCAAAGCCAGTTCGTTGAGCGATTCTAAAAACGAGAGCAATCCTGTGGAGCCCACCAGCGACAACTTAGAAAAATCAAATAAGACGCGCGCGCCGCTCAGCGCTTCCCGACAGGCTCTTCGGAACAGATCCGTCGATTCAATGTCGACTCGCCCCCGCAAGCGAACGATGGCCACGCGCCCCGTCTCCAAGTGCATCTCTTGAAAAATTGCCTGTAGAGTTTGGTGCGAAGAACCGCCGGCTCCGATCGACATAAACTCCCCCTTAAACTGACTCTCGACTCACAGAGTTCAGGATAATGATAAGTCGGGGTTCTCACTAGGTCTCACTCGACTGTTTCTCGACCCGACTCTCGACCCGACCCTGGCGCTCGACTTCCGTCGCAGGGCCAATCGTCCTGATAGCGAGCGCTCGCTCAATTGATGGAAGCAATTTGCATGGTCCTCGATGCACTTTAACAGCCGCACCAAGTAAACACCTCGCTCGGATTTTCCGATAAGTTTCCCGAATATCGCAGCAAATGACATTTCGCCATCGACCTCGGCAAACGAGGCCAAGGCACACGAGTACGACAACAGCGAACGCAACAGGATCAGCATGCTTAAGCTCAAAGACCTTCTCAGTCGTATCTTGAAGCCAATGAATCAGACACCGCCCAAGTCACAGAATTCCGACGAATCAAATTCTCGTGAGCCTTGGCTCAAATCGGCTTTCAATCGCGTCACGGGCCACAAACTCTTTGGCTATTTGCTCTCACCCTTTTCCGTGGGCCTCATCATTTCGACGGCCATGGCTTGGATCAGCGTTCAGTACTACGAGATTCAGAGCCTTGGTTCGATCGACAACACCTTCATCCGACAAAGTTCACTGCATTCAATCCTCGACCAAATTCACCGCAAATCCATCGACTTCCGCCTGATCAACCGCGGTCCGATCCCGGGACACGACAGAGTCGTCATCTTGGCGATTGATAATGCCTCCATCGACGCCGAGGGCCGCTGGCCATGGCCGAGAGACAAAATCGGCAAGCTCATCGAAAACACGCTCGATGCCGGCGCTTCTGTCATCGGCTTTGACGTGGCCTTTTCTGAAAAGGATCAAAACTCTTCCGTCACAACACTCAGTCGTCTCCAACAAGAACTTTTGCGACTCAACAAACTGGATGATGTTGGACAAGAAGAGTTCACCAAGATGTCGGCCGTTGTGAACACCGACAAAAAGCTAGCCGATATTGTCGGCCTCTATGCGGATCAGGTTGTCATGGGCGCGATTCTCGAAAGCGCCGTCAACGTCGCCGAAGCCATCAACTCCCCGGCTTTTGATTTTTGTCTCGACTCTCTGTATGAGCGACGAGGCGAAAAGCGCCGTTGGGAGAAGGACGAAATCCTAGTTTCTGTCGTCGACCCGCATCGCCATGAACTCAATTTGCCGCTGCCGTTTGGCGATGGAATCCGCACTTACATGGATGTTCGCGAGGCTTCCATCACCGAAGCCTGGTTTGAGAAAAACTCGGACATGTCAAACTTACTGATCGACGGGCTCCGACAGTTGGGACTTGAGCTTCCCGCCGACCAACGTGGCGCGCTTCATTGGCTTTTCCCTCAAGCCGTCAATGGCAACGAACAGGCCTTTTTTGATTTCCTCTCGCAGGTCAAACCGGAATTCGCAAATCGACCCATGATTCGCAGCTTGATCGACGCTTACCTCAACGTGATGCCACGAAGACGAAGCATCGAACTGATCAATGACCTGAGAAAGCTCGGCGAAGACTATTGCCGAGTGGCTCTCACGCAACGAGATACCTTGTTGAACCGAGAACGCTTCGACAAGGAAATTCTCACGACGGACCCCGAGCAGGGGCAAGTGCTCTGGAGCGCCACAAGCCCGCGTGAGCTCTTCAAAGAATTGCCACGATTGGCGGCCGAGAGCAGTGATGAGACCCTGAAACGTCAAGCCGAAGCCTATCAGTCAACTGACTTTGACTCGGCTTACAACCAATGGCGCTCGCTGCGAGCGATGAATCTCATTCCCGACTACGCAAGATCCTACTTGAGCTATGATGTGGTGGCCGATCAAACAAAGCATACAGGCTACTTCAATGCCGACCTGGATCCCGATGGGACCATTCGAAAATCGATGCTGGTCGCTCGCCATGGCAATACCTATTACTCGTCTCTTGCCAGCAAGATGTTCTCCATCGATCGCAAGCTAAGCCCCAAGCTGACACTGAGTCAGAAGAAGTGGCCACGCATCGAAGTCCCCGTGAAGTTTGTTGATAAGTTTGAGTATGTGAATCGAGAGGGCCAATCCGAACTCAGTGTTCCCGTGGATGATCGCGGCCGCATGCAGATCAACTACGCTGGATCTCAAAAGATGTTTGCGCACATCTCTGCAACCTCACTGCTCAACAATCGAGGCGGAGAGAGCGACGCAGAACTCGTCGTCTATCAGCAGAAGCTCAATCCAGCAACGGGGCGCTTTGAAGAGAGTTCGGAACCCATGCGCGTGAAGCGCAACGAGTTTCTCAAAGACAAACTTGTCATCGTCGGCGCCACGGCCTTGGCACTTTACGATCTTCGTAACACTCCCTTTGAGGAAAACTATCCGGGAGTGGAAACACACGCGAATGTGCTTTCGAATCTTCTGGCTGAACACGGCCGCCAAAATGCCATGCCCAACACGGCTCCCGGCTGGCTCAAGTCACATCCCTTCGAAGCACGATGGGCCTGGCTGATCAATCTCCTCATTGGCGTCAGCCTCTCCGCATTCCTCGCTTGGCTCGGCCCGTTTCTCGGCCTTAGTGTCACGGCCGGATACCTGTTCACGCTCTATGCGGTCGACCGCTACTACTTGTTTGCCAACAACACACTCGTCAATGTCTCCCTACCCTTCTTGTCCTGCGTTCTTGTGTTTGTCGGTTCAAACTTCTATCGCTACTTCATCGAAGAGCGAAAGAAGCGGGAGATGAAAGGCACCTTCGCCAAGTACGTCTCTCCAGCCGTCGTCGACGAGATCCTCAAAGACCCCGGCAACATCGAGTTGGGCGGCAAGAAGATGGAACTGACGGTGATGTTCTCCGACGTGCGGGGCTTCACCACAATCTCCGAAAAGCTTGATCCTCGTGCGCTTTCCGACCTGCTCAATAGCTACCTCACGCCCATGACCGATCTCGTCTTCGAAACTAAAGGCACTCTCGACAAATACATGGGTGACGCCATTATGGCCTTCTGGGGCGCCCCCATTCATTTCGCTGACCACGCGGAACACGCGGCTCGTTGCGCTCTCAAAATGCTCGTCAAACTTCGCGAGCTCCAAGAGAGCTACCGAGCCAAAGGACTACCCGAGATTGACATCGGGATCGGTCTTAACACCGGTGACATGAGCGTCGGAAACATGGGCTCCAATACGGTGCGATCCTACACAGTGATGGGAGACTCCGTGAACCTTGGCTCACGACTGGAAGGCATCAACAAGCAATACGGCACACGCATTATCATTTCGGAATTCACTCGCGCCAAACTCGGCAAGACCTTCATCACTCGAGAAGTGGACTGGGTGCGCGTAAAAGGTAAGGCGCTCCCTGTCCGCATCTTTGAATTGATGGGTGAGGTCAACAGCGGTGCAACTCAACCCGACCCACTGCTCATCCAACTTCTTCCCCACTTCGAAGCCGGCTTCGCCCACTATCATGCTCGGCGATTTGCCGAGGCCATCGAAGAGTTCAATCGCGCTCTGCATATCAAACCCGACGATGAGTGTTCCAAACTCTACGTCGAACGCTGCCAGGATTATGTGCAAGAGCCCCCGGAGCAAGACTGGGATGGCGTGTACACAATGAAGACCAAGTGAGCCGACTGACTTAAAAGTCTGAGGTTGAAGTGGCCCCGTCGGGACGGGGCTTTTTCATTGTGAGTTTGCGGAAATGACGCACCCAGCTCATGACTCAACTTCACTCAGCTCGCTAGGCTTTGCTCATGCACTTTCGCCGAATGACTTGTACCTGTGCGAGTTGGCTGTTCGCTCTCGGCACAGTTTTGCTCCAGATTGCTCCGAGCTATGCGGCGACAAGTGCCAGTATCACCGCCGGCGGGCAAAATATTTTGCTTTCGGCCGAGTCCATGTTTCGTGATTCGGAAAAGCAAAGCATCGAACTGGTCGGCGATGTGAAGCTCAATTTTGGTGGCCAAGCCATCCGCTGCGATCGCGCTGTGATCGACTCAAAGAATCGCCTCATTGTCGCCGAAGGCAATCTCATTATCGCAAGTTCCACAGCCTATGCCGAAGGCAGTCGGGCCGAGCTGTCGCTTTCAGATCAGACCGGCGTGATCTACAACGGCTTCGTCAAATCTGGCCAAGTGATCTTTGAAGGCGAAGTCATTCGAAAGACGGGGCCGATCACCTACGAAGCGCAAACCGCGCGCTACACGGCCTGCACAACTTGCCCCGCAGCCTGGTCCTTTTCAGGCTCACGCATCGATGCCGAGATCGGCGGCTATGCGTATATCAAAAACACGCTCCTCCGAGTCGGCGGCGTTCCCATCATTTGGCTCCCCTATTTGATTGTGCCGCTCAAAAGTGAGCGACAGACCGGACTCTTGATTCCCAGCATCGACTACAGCGGCAACGGCGGTGTAGCGGTGACCATTCCGTTTTTCTGGGCCATCTCTCGAAGCCAAGATCTCACCGCCTCCGCCAAATTCTACTCGCAACGAGGCGCCAAGGCGCTGCTGAACTATCGCTATGTTCTCAGCGATGAGAGCTCGGGCGAGCTCAACTTCGCGACCATCAACGACCAAGTCTTTTTACAAGATCGAAACCTTCCTGTCCGCCCCGGCAGCGAGCGCAGCAACCGATGGTTCCTGACCTATGATCATCTGTACACACTGCCTGAAGGCATCATCAATCGCGCCAAGTTGAACTTCGTCTCGGACTTGCGTTACCCACGAGACTTTTCTGAAGAAATATCCGGAACGGGAGACTCCGCACTCGAAAACCGCATTTCTTTGACGAAGAATTTTGAGCATTTGCACTCGAGCCTCGAGGCCGCGTACTACATCAACCAACTCAAGGTCGATCCTCTCGAAGGCAATTCCGACTCCGTTCACCGATTTCCTGAAATTCAATTGAGCCGAGTGCACCAAGCCTTGTTGGACCTGCCTCTGAGCGTGAGCTGGAATGCGAAGTATGTGAACTTCGCACGTGACGACTTTGCATTTGACGATGTGATCCCCGCTAGTGGCACCACACAGCGAAGCATTGATCGCAGCCGCGGCACCGGAGGAGCTGGATCCGGAAGTTTCGAGCCCGACGTGGACTTGATTCGAACGGGACAGCGAATCGATTTTCAGCCCGAGGTCGCCGTGCCGTTTCGCTGGGGCGAGCATATTGATTTCATGCCGAGTCTGTCTCTACGTCACACGCAGTACTCGTTTAACGTGACTCCGAGCCAGAACTCGGCATTCGACACGGCACCATTTCGAAGTTATGTCCGTGGCACCTTCGCGGTACGAACGCAGTTTTCGCGAATCTTTGATGCCGATCTTCCGGAGCGCGAGCCCGCCAACCTCGATCCCTCAGGCCAATCTGCGGGGCTATTCTCAAGCTTTCAGAATCCTCAAGAGATCGCGCGCCCCGATCGACTTCGACATGAGATCGAGCCTGAAGTTTCAATCTCCGGAATTCCTTGGCTCCATCAAAGCAATTCCAAATTTTTTGGCGACAACGCGCGAGTCCCGGTGTTTTTGGCCCAGCAGCCCGTCAGTGACTCCGACTTTTTCTCATCGAAGGGGATTCAGTTTGATTACAATGATCGCGTCACACAACGAAACGTGATCAACTTCCTGATCAACAATCGCTTCGTGAGAAAGTCATGGAGCGGCGATACGCCCGTCTTTCGCCAGATCGTTTCGGTCAAAACCGGAACTAGCTATGATATCGACGAGGGCGAACGCTCTCCTGCCCCGGGGCAACGAAACTTTCCGTGGTCGGATGTTTACTCCATCATCGACGTTCGCTTGGATTCTTTCGATACCAACACGGCTTTCCACTACTTTCCCTATCACAAAGTCATGAATACGACTTCCCGTGCTCGCGTTCGCGATTCGCTCGGAAACTTTCTGCAGACTTCCTACTCACAAGTCTTCCTCATCACCGAAAATATCGATGAGGCCTATCCAAAGCGAACCGAGAACTTTGGCTTGGCCGCGGGATTCGATCGACGCTACTTGAGCTTTGAAGGCGGCATTGACTACCTGCCGGTCAGCTATGCGCCGCTGGACTTTCGCGTAAAGTCCTGGTCGACCAAATTCAAACTCATGCCCCCTGGTGATTGCTGGGGCATTCGCGCATCCTTCCGGCAAGAGATCGGTAAGGGCGTCGAATGGAAATTCGACTTTGAATACAATTTCGGTGGTTCCACACCCGGCTTCCTGGGATGACGCTCGCGGAGAACACTCATCTCACCTGTCGCTCAAATCACAAGTGTCCTTTGCCAAATAACTTACCTAGAGACTTGGCCTAGAGACTTGGCCAAATACCTTAGGCAATCAGTTGACGAGGCTCAAAATGCCTGCGGACAATAGAGCCACAACACGAGGTGAACTATGAACTCAATCTTCGGAATGCACTCGGTCTCCAGCCGCGGATCAACGCACACCCAAGTTGGAAAGTGCATGGTATTTCGCCGAGCTATGACGATCACCTCACTCATGTCACTCATGCTCGGACTTCAGGCCGAGGCCGCTGTCAAAAAGCCGCGCGGCACGGACCAATCTTCGACAATCTCGTCGGCGACAAAACCCAATCCGCTCAAGCTCGACTATGCCTGCCTTGGACTTGAAGCTGGCTTTGCCGTGAAGGCTCCGAAGGGCTTCAAGAAATCAAAGGCCGATGCCGAGCGCCTCGGGCTTTGCATGGTCTATGTCGAAAACAAAACTGACTTTCACTCCAGCCAAAGTATTCTCTACCCCCGCCTCATCCTCGCTCGAGGAGACAATGCGGCGGCTGAAGCGGATCGACTCGCGAGCGAAGCGGCGCGAAGCATGTCCACTCCGCAAAACAAAGTGAGTGTCAAACGTCGCCCGAGTATTCGAAACGCCCGTGGTCTCGAATTCGAAATTCGCGAGTTCCGCGCGAAGTCCGGCTCGCAGCAAGCTGAACTCGTCGCCTATCATTACGCCAAGCCCTACACCCTCATCTATGTGATGTCGTCGAAGTCCGCCGACGCCCTCTCCGAAGTCACATTCCGTGAGGCTCTGCAAAACGTGGCACAACTCAACCCTAAGCAAATGGATGTGCTTCGGCAGAAGTATGCGTTCGCGAAACCTGCATTTTAATTCTCACTTCAACGAGAACGACCACCCAAAGGATTGGATATATCGATGCGAAAGACATTTTGTTTAGCCCTGACCGCACTGATGTTCACCACGGCACTCCCCCTAACGGCGCACGCGCAAGGCGCAAGTTCCAAGACCGCCATTGAACTCTTCAAGGTCATGGAACTTCCCAATATGATGAAGGATCTCACCGCGACGAACACGGATCAGCTGATTCAGAGCTATCCGGCCCTCAAAGCCTCGCGAAAGGAACTCGAAAAGTTTTTCGAAGAAACCGTGGGCTACGCAGCGCTTGAAGCGGATCTTGCGGGAATCTACGCCTCGGCATTTACTGAGTCTGAACTCAAAGAACTCATCACCTTCTACAAAACTCCCACGGGCCGTAAATCCACCCGTGAAATGCCAAAGCTCTATGCTCTCGGAGCCGATCTCGGCCGTAGAAAAGTTGAAGCTCGGCAGGAAGAACTTCAGCGCATCGTCACGCAAGCCATGCAGCCGACCTCCAACACATCGGCACCTGCAAAAAAGAAGGGTAAGTGAGAGTGAGCGCGAGTCCGCAAAGGGCTCGCGATTAAAATCTCCAAACCTCGGCCTGTAGATGTGCACCCTCAAGGTTCTGTTCGGCACCCAATATGGGCGTGATTTGCAGGCGCGCAGCCTGCCTCAACCACGGTTTAGTCACTGACGCCGACGCCGGCGAATTCAGATCCATGCCGCCGTATTGTCTAAGGACTTCGTCCTCATCCGGCCCCGAGTCTCCGCCATAAACAACAAACACACCCAACAATATACCCGCGTACAAACCGATAGAGGCCCCGCGGGCGACGCGGTTGAGATTGCTGCCCGGCCGATCCGAGAACGCCAAGGTCGCAGCTCCCACAAGAGTCCCCGCCATGACCCCATAGGAGCAGCTGAGGATGAACTCGCGCATGGCCTGAGAGTTCTGATTGGGGACCTGGGCCACTGCAGGAGTGGCCAAATGAAGAGCCAATACAGTGGCCAGCAATTTCAAAACAAGCCGTCGCATAGACTTAGTCTAGGACCGGGATTTCTATGAATTCAATGTTATTCCGCACATGATTCGTAGGCTCGTTCAGGTCAGGCACAAGCAGTGAAACTCCAACTTCGACGTGTCGGTGCTGCAAATCGCTCGCATGCCTTGAGCCGAGCGCATACATCAACTCATCTTCGAGCCATGCCTGGGCCCGCATCAGTCTGAAGGTCTGCCGAGTCCTCAGCGACAATTCAGGCTCGTCAGTGGATTTCACTTCATAGATCCAGAGGCTGCGCTCACCCCGCTGAGTGAGGAGATCAAGCTCGGCAAAGCGAGTTCGCCAATTCGATGCGAGAACTCTTTCACCACGCCGCTGGAGCCACATCTTGGCTTGCACTTCGTGGCGACTCTTGGGCCGAACAAAACTCCCTGACACCCCCAAAAGTCTTTCGATGCAGGGCGCAAGGACCGAGCTCTTGAATGGCTCGTCGATGCTCGGCCGAGGCGTAGCCTTTGTGCTTTTCAAATCCATAACCGGGGTACCTCGCGATTGCCTCGGCCATCAGGCGATCCCTGGCAACCTTCGCCAAGATGCTGGCTGCCGCGATCGGCAGCACTCGCAAATCACCCTTCACAAAGCAGCTTTGCTGACGCAAAACGCCCGGAATCAGCTGATGTCCGTCCACCAACACATGCCCTTGGCTTGCCGAGATCCCGAGCTTCGCATCCAAATCCTTGAGCGCTCGGCGCATGGCCAAAAATGTCGCCTGCAAGATGTTGATTTGATCAATTTCCTCAGCGCTTGCAGATCCCAGCGCAAACACGCATTCAGCTGAAAGCACTTCAGCCAACTCTTCCCGCCGAGTTGCGGACAATAGCTTGGAGTCCGTCACGCCTAATGAGGCGAACTTCTCGACGTAATTGGATGGCAGCACACACGCCCCGGCCATCACTGGACCCGCCAGACAACCACGTCCCACTTCATCAACGCCGATCAGCGGAGCTGGGCCAAGACTCGCCCAATCCACAACAGGCAAATCCGATTCTTTCTTTCCCAAGGTCTTGGATTGTGCGGATTGAGATTTGGGCTTCACTGTGGCGTTCTCCCTAACTGGTCTCGTTGAGTGTTGCGCGACTTCGTCGATTCGTCGGAATTTCCTCGCAAAAGGACGAAGGACTTCACGGCCTCATGGGTAGGCCAACTCGGCATCTCATGTTCTCAGATCATTCTCAAATTTTGGCCGTCTTTTGACGTGGTCAACACTCAACGATACCAGCTTCAGAATTTCAGCGGCAACGCGTACACCGCATCTTGCCCCTTACTGCCCTCGCGCGTCGCCTTGACGACCAACTTCGACTGCGCGTAGGCCTCGCGCGAAAAATCACAAACAAAGTGATCCGTCGCCGCCTGGCACTTACCGCGAAGCGTTTTGGCCTTTCCGGCAGTCGGAACAATTTCGGCAACCAAGTTGGAATTCTTCACCGAAGGATTCTTGATGTTGATATCCAGCAACCAAACCTTGAGCTGTGTCCCGACAAGCTTGGCCTCAACATGAAAGCCGCCCGGCATGCGAATCTCGCCGCCATTGGGACCAGCATGATCCTCACCATGTGCCCAAGCCGTCGTGGATCCAAGAACCAACGCCACAAACAAGCTTCCCAGCACGAGGCCAAAGCGACATGACTTCTCGATCGAACGACTCATTGAAACAGTCCACAATGTGATCTGCATAAACACACCTCCATGACGTCACATCTTGCGCCTTGCCACTTGGTGAAGGTCAAGTCGCAAGACACTGCGCCTAAAGCCAATTCGATAGTGTGCTTCGTAATGTTCCTCTCAGCCTGACTTCGCTCATAGAGTTCCACTGAGCAGCAAATAAAAAAGGCAGCGTCTCCGCTGCCTTTTTCTACGATGATGATATCGGCAAGTCTCAACCTTGCGTTTCGCCCTCGGCAGCCGGAGCTTCAGCACTCTCTTCAGCCACGACGAGCTCGGAAGTGAGGCGAGCGGCTTTGCCCTTCAAGTCACGGAGGTAATAGAGCTTCGAGCGACGAACCTGACCGCGCGACACAACCTCAACGCGATCCAAAGATGGGCTCATGATCGGGAATGTACGTTCAACACCGACGCCGGAAGAGATCTTGCGAACAGTGAACGATCGAGTCGAGCCTTTGCCTTGAACCTTGATGCAAACGCCGCGGTACAACTGAACGCGCTCTTTGTCGCCTTCGCGAACCTTCACATAAACTGCAAGTGTATCGCCGGGACCGAAATCCTGAACCTTAGGATTCGCCTTGGTCTTCTTCGCCGCCACTCGACGAATCAAATTCGTCTCGCCTGTCGCGGGTGCCTTTTTCACTTTCTTCGCTTTAACAGCCGATTTCTTAGCCGCCGAAGCTTTCCCTGATTTGCTCGATTTCGCTGTCGCCTTTGCCATAACACCATCCTCGCGAGGCACGTGGGGCTCTGTTCCAAAGAGGTAAGGGGTTACCATGCCCCCAGCAGACGGTCAAGAATGATGCTCACGGCGGAACGGACGGAAAGATGCCTATAATCATCCGGCGGAACCCCTCGTACAGGCTCAAGCAGCAAGTCGCAGGACCGCATAAACTCCTCCGTCAGTCCAAACCCCGTCCCAAAGATCAAAAAGACGTCACGATCGCCTCCCTGAGCCCGAGCCGCCTCGATGCGTTCACGCATCTCCCGGTAACTCACCATAGGGACACCGTCGATGGCTCTCGCATGCGTGGACACCACCAAGGGCTTTTCCTTCGCACCGATTCGTTCCTGCCAGTTCTGAAGGGCCTCATCCAAAGAGCCCGCCGTCTCCACCATCGTCAGAGCCGTACGTCGCTTTGGATTCATCTTCGCGCCCTCGCCCACCCGCCAATGATCCAACATGCGATGAACGAAGATTTGCTGATCCTGCATGGGATGAATGATGTAGTAACGATCCAGTCCGTAGACGCGCGAGGCCCGAGCAATGTCGTGAACATCAAGGTTGGTCACGTTGGTCGCAACGACCTTACCCTGACGATCTTGGATCGGATAATGAATCAATCCGAGTGCGATTCGCATGCATTCTCCCCACTCACCAGCCTCGCCATGAACCTCTTCGCTCGAAACTCGCTCTAATTTTGATTCAAAAGTTGGGCGAGTTCGCTGTGAAGATCGCTCCAGCGCCACGCCGAGAACTCGGCATCTCGATGGCGGCGTTTTTCAACTCGACGCAGTTCTTCAACCAACTCGACACCTGGGGTTTGCAGCGCACGGCGAACCAAGTCCGGCCTCATCGCCAGTGTGATCTTGAGTGAAGTCAGAAATTGATAGTCATTGATTTTGGCGTGATCACCACCCGCGAGCACGCTGGGCACAGATTGTCCGCGCCATTCGCGCGGCCTTGTGTACTGCGGAGCTTCGAGCAAATTGAATCGTCCACCAAAGCTCTCGGCATGAGCTGAGACTTCATTGCCGAGCACGCCCGGACGATGCCGCAGAACAGAGTCGATCACACAAGCCGCCGCCAGTTCCCCCCCGCTCAGAATGAAATCACCCAGCGAAATCTCCTCATCGACATACTCATCGATCCATCGCTGATCCACACCGGCGTAGCGAGAGGCCACTAGCAAAACACGAGATCGCGTCGCCAACTCGCGAGCGCGCACATCCGTCCAAGTTTGACCCTTCGGCGAAAGATGAATCACATGCGCAGGTCCGTAAGCTTCAACGGCCTGAGCCAAAGGCTCGGCGAGCATGAGCATGCCGTCACCCCCGCCAAATGGTCGATCATCAACACTTTGGTGGACGTCGCTTGTAAACTGACGCGGATTAATCAACTCCAGTTGCCATAGGCCTCGGGCACGAGCCTGACCAATGACGCCGACATTGAGCGCCTGATCCAAAAGTTCGGGAAAGATCGTGATCACGCCCCAGTTCATTCGTCGTCGGACTCCAAGGAATCAGATTCAGGGCCCTCGTCGGAGGCTTCGTTCCCCAACTGAGCCTCAAAGAGGCCGGGCGGAAGCTGCATGTAGATCCGTCGTTCCTTGGAATCAATTCGCTCAACGAAATCTTCGACAAATGGGATCTCGACGATTTCTCCACCACTTAGGCGGACCTGTAGGAGATCTTGGAGACCATTGGTTGAAAACCCGATGATGGGGCCAACACGGCTCGCATCGGCTTTCCAAACTTCAAAGCCTTCGATCTCAGCGAGGAAATAAGTTTCGCCTTGGCCAGCAACCAGAAAGCTTTCTGGAATCTGAAGAAAGTGACCCCGCCAAGCTTCGGCCTGAGTGCGATCTCGGAGATCTGAGCTTTGGAGAATCACGCCGTTTTTGTGACGACGAGCGCCCTTGAGAGCGAATCGACGAGCTCCTTCGTCGGAGCCTTCTTGAGGGCGAAGGTGAAATTCACCACTGGCATTGAGCGCGTCGAGCCAATCGCATTGGCCAGAAAACAGCACGACCCAAAGTTCACCTTTGAGACCATGCGCATCCTTCACTCGTCCCACAACTCGATGAGACATCTAAAGCTCCTTACATCTACAGTAGACATCTGGGGTAAACTTCTCAGGCATCGAACATTTGGAGCAAAAAAAATGGGGAGGACCATCGTCCACCCCCAACTTCAACTCCCGGTTTCTGCGCATTCCACCAAACTCAGCGGCACACCAAGATCCGGAGTGCCCGAGCGATGCGAGGCGAGAACCTACTCAACGATCTCAAGCACCGAGCGCTTTTTAAGCTTAGTGCTGGCGGCAATCAGCACGGTGCGGAGGCTTCGGGCTGTTCGGCCTTGTTTGCCGATCACTTTACCGAGGTCTTCCTTTGCCACTCGCAATTCAAGCACAGTCGTCTGTTCACCGACGATCTCCGTGACTTCCACCTGATCTGGAAAGTCGACGAGCGATTTTGCCATGAACTCGACCAGATCCTTCAGACTCGACGGATTGCCACCCATGTTGCCCCCTCTGCGACATGTTCGCACGAAATCAGAAGCGATCAAGCCTTCGCCGAAGCGCGACGGATCAAAGTCTGAACCGTTTCGGAAGGTTGAGCTCCCTGCTTGATCCAAGCTTGAGCACGCTCAAGGTCGAGAACCAATTCCTTTTCGTCGCCGCGGGGATTCGGATTGAAGGATCCGATCACCTCAAGGAATTTGCCTTTAACCCACTGGCGCGAATCAGCCACTGTCACGCGGTACTTCGGGCGCTTTTTAGAACCGCCCCGTGCCAAACGAATAACGACCACGGAAACCTCTCTCTTCATCCAAGACTTGAAGTTCTCAGGCTCCTACGCAGACGGGCACTTACACCGCTCGTAGACCTCATCTTGAACTTCAAGTCGCTTAGTTAAACTCTCAAGTCCTGAGAGTCTCAAAACAACATTTCACTACAGAATCCAATACGGATTCCAATACAGCCCACCGCCCATAGACAGCCACAAACGTCGCGATCCCAAACGGCGAGCCCACGGTTTTACCCTGCGTGCTGTGCCAGGACAAGCTGAAACTCTGACCCTCTCATGAGCAGAAGCTGACGCTGAAGTGAGCCTAAAAACAGCCGATCGTAGCAGCAACCCAGCCCTCAAGGCCAACGGCTTTAGGAAGAAACTAGAAGGGCCGGCGCGGATTAAATCCTCCGCGACCTCGACCCATACCCGGCATGCCGGGCATTCCAGGCATGCCCCCGCCGCGTCCTAACCCCATCTTCATCATTTGGCTCATCATCTTCTGAGATTGTTCAAACTGCTTAATGAACTTGTTGATGTCAGAGACCTCGGTCCCCGACCCCCGCGCAATTCGAGCCCTTCGCGAGCCATTGAGGATTCGGTGATCCGCCCGTTCTTCTTTGGTCATGGACCTGATGATGGCCTCAATCTTCTTCAGTTCCCGGTCCGGTAATGCCTGGCCCTCGAGCTGCTTCATCATTTGCCCGGCTCCGGGGAGCATACCGAGAATTGAGCTCAAGCCGCCCATCTTTTTGAGCATCTGAAGCTGCGCCAGAAAGTCATCCATTGTGAACTGGTTCTTGGCGATCTTTTTGGCGGATTCCATCGCCTGCTTCTCGTCGATGACCTCTTGAGCCTTTTCGACCAGTGAGAGCACATCACCCATATCCAAAATTCGACTCGCCAACCGATCCGGATGGAAAACCTCCAGAGCATCCGACTTCTCGCCAATGCCCAAAAACTTGATGGGCACACCCGTCGCCTGGCGAATGGAGAGCGCCGCCCCGCCTCGCGCATCGCCATCGACTTTAGTGAGCACAAGTCCGGTCAGGCTCAGACGCTTGTGAAAGCCTTCGGCAACATTGACGGACTGCTGTCCCAACATCGCGTCAGCGACGAGCAAAATTTCGCGCGGTTCAGCTATGTTCTTGAGCTTCTCAAGCTCGCCCATCAATGCGTCGTCAATTTGCGATCGGCCGGCGGTATCGAGAATCAGCACTTCGCACATTTGCTCGCGCGCCCAAACCAAAGCCTTCTGCAGAATGACCTCGGGCGAGTCCGCAGGAGAACTCGGATACACTGGCACGTTCAAATTTGTGCCAAGCATCTTGAGCTGTTCGATCGCCGCGGGTCGATAGACATCGGCGGGAATGAGGCCCGGCTTCTTCTTGAATTTTTGGCGAATGTGCAACGCAAGCTTTGCCGAGGTCGTGGTCTTCCCCGCGCCTTGCAGTCCCACCATCATAATTAGGCCGGGTTTTTGGCTATCGCCTTTCACATCCAAGGGCGCCTGATCACCGCCCAAAATGCTCACCAACTCATCGTGGACGATTTTGACGAACTGTTGCCCCGGCTCAACGCCCTGGAGAACGTTGGTGCCGATCGACTTGGCCTTCACATTATCGATGAAACTTTTAACAACGTTGAAATTGACGTCGGCCTCAAGTAAGGAGAGGCGAATCTCGCGCAAGATCGCCTGAATGTTTTCTTCGCTGATCTTACTTTGACCGCGAAGCTTCTTAAGACTGCCGAGTAAGCGGTCGCTGAGAGACTCAAAAATAGCCATGCCAAGCAGTTAACTGACCCGGGACGCAAAAGTCACGGCGGGCCCATGGGGTGGCCCCCGAATCTTCGACCAGCTGGCTCACTTGAGTGGTTGTCGAATCCGATGAAGTGGCCAGAGCGAAAGCCCGATCCACGGCCGGTGCAATAGACCGCATTGCCGATCCACCCGCTTTTGAATCCCGAGAGCCCTTTTTCAAGGTCAATTGGCGCTGTATGGGCGGCCTGCGTCCGCGCCTCTTCGGCATCCACCGCCCTTCGAATCCTCTTCGAGGCTTTGGCGCAGGACGCAAAACCTTGAGGCTGAACCCGTCGGGAAAGTCCCCGAGCACAACCACTCAAGTGAGCCAGCTGAAAACTTCTTTCATAGGCAGTAAGGGCTTTTTTCCGAGCCCACGGCAATTCATTGGCTCGGCGCAGTGAAGCCGCTAAGAGAAGCATTGTTAAACGCGCATTGGCGAAACTGATAACTCTACGAAGGTGAAGCCGCATGAAAAGGTCTTGGGTAAAATTGTGTGTGGGAATTTGGGGATCGGTGATTTTGGGCTCGATGGTGACGGTGCAAGATGCCAAGGCCGAATTTGGCGCGCCGCAAATCTTGCGGTTGACCTGCGAACGTGAAGCCCAAGCATCCGGAGCCATTGTGCTTAAGTCTCGCACCGGTGCAGATCTGTTGAAGTTTGAGGCGAGCCTCACGTTGGTGATCACGCCCGAGGGCCTCGCCACAGACGCAGCCATCGTTTCCGAAGACCTGGGTGAATGCGTCGCTCATCCTCACTTTGGCGCACGTGGCCCGAGCTTCATGCCGAGCCAGTTTCGTTTGAGCGGCTATAAGTGCCGAGTCGGCCGCGTTGAAGTGAGCGTGTGGGAGCACCCGTTGCATCGCCAGCCTGCTGGAGCTGTTTTGCAGATTGGGCGTGAGTATTGGGCCTGCCGCACACGCTAAGCTGGGCTTGATCGGGACGCCCCCGCGGCCTTTTACAAAGTCGCGGGAAATCTGAAAAGTGTGGCGTCTTGACCAAATTCCAACTCGCCAATTTTGTGAGCATCGCCTAGAGATTCCTCCACCGCCCCAGCCGCCAAAACGAGGAGATCTTATGTTTCGATTTATCCGCAGCGGAGTATTGTGCGCTTCGATTTTGAGTGGGACTTTCGCGTTCCATGTATCGTCTGAGGCTTGGGCCTCGGCCACTGAAGACTTCGCATCTCGAGTGACGAAGGTCGATGGCGTCGAAGTGAACTGCTTGGGTGCCACACAGTATGTTTTGATCCGAGATTTCGCTCGCGAAAATCCGGGCGATGTGGACGGACTTCGCGAGTATCGCGAATACATCCGCGGCGGCAGCTTGATGAGCTGCCGCGATCGAGCTCAACGCCACATTGAGTATCACACTTGGTGTGATGGTTCAGGTTGCTCGGGTGCGACAGCCGAGCTCAAGGCCAACGGTCGCTGCGAAGTGCGCGACGCTTGGTCGGGTCAAGATGATCAAGACATCATTGATCCTGAGGAGTGGAAGGCGAGCTGCCTGGTGGCTGAGGACTTCGCTCCCTGAACTCAACTTTGATGAGGCGAATGAATCGTTGAAGTGATTTGGATTGGAATAAATTGAAACTGACTTGGCTTCTTGCCGTGAATTTTGATGTCGAAAGCTTCGCGCTGAGATTTTGAGACTTCATGAACAAGAAGACTTCCCGAGGGGCTCTCTTTGCCAGAGAGCCCTTCTTTTTTGTGAAGATCGACACCCCGCCCCGCTTCGCGTGCAAGGCTAGGCGGACGTGACCAGGAGTGTTTGAATAGAGGCCTGATTGAGATTTCGAAGTGAACGAATTGAGGCCGAAGGGGGTTTCGCGTGAAAGAAGACAAAGTTATTGAGCAGCTCAACAAGATCTTGGAAACCGAACTCGCTGGCGTTGTTCGCTATTCGCACTATGCCTTGATGGTGTTTGGGCATCATCGCATTCCGATCGTAAAGTGGCTGCGCGATCAAGCGACTGAGTCTTTGGATCACGCTCATGTTGCGGGCGAACACATCACGACTCTGGGTGGACATCCGAGTTTGAAGATTGGCAAGTTGGTCGAAACCCACAAGCACTCTCTCAACGATATTTTGAAAGAGAGCTTGGATCATGAGCGATCACAGCTCGAGAATCTCCGAGCCCTCTTGAAGATGGTCGAAGGCCAATCGATTTATCTGGAAGAGTATGCGCGCGAGATGATCTGCGAAGAAGAGCTGCATGTCTCCGAAGTCGAAAAGATGCTTCGCACTCAGCCGAAGTGAGTGGCGTCGGTCTCTTATGAAATTTGCTTAGAAAGCCGCGGTCAAGCTGAGGCTGAGACTGCGCGGCTTTCCGGGGCGAAATCCGAAGGGCCGCGCGGCGACGACGTGGTCCTTACCTAAAAGATTGTCGCCACGAAATTGCATCGACCAAGCGTCGTTGAATTTGTAACGCGTGGACCAGCCCACGATTCCATAGGCCGCGATGTTGATTCGATTTTGCGCGGCACTTTGATCCGCAGTTTCACTTTGGTAGCTTAGATCCAAATCGTGATTCCAAGCCCCTCGCTGGGCGCCGACGTTGAGCTGCGCGCGAAACTGCGGCACGTAAGGCAAGGGATCACCAGCGCGGATTTGCCCGATCCCCCACTCCGCAGAGTCGGAGACGAAGTCCTCCGCGAAACGCGCTTCGAGACTCGTGAGATTCAAGGTGATCGGAAACCAAATCCCCCACGCGCTCCAGCCGTTTGCCATTCGCGCTTCTAGACCATGCACGAGAGCTCGCCCGCCGTTGAACTGCTGATCGAGTTGCGAAGAGGCACAGCCCGTTGAGGAGGTGCAAGTGCCCGTGAGGTTTTGATAGTCGTTGCGAAAGTAAACAAGATCCGCTTGCCATGAGTCGTCGCCCGAGAAGTGCTTGAGCGCCAGCTCGGTGTTGAGACTTTCTTCGCGACGTTCGCGGCCTTGAGCATCCAAACCCGCCAAAGTCACCGCGCGATTCACGCTCGCTCGAAGACTGGTGTCTTCCGACAATTGATAGAGAGCGCCGAGGCCAGGCACCCAAACCGAATCGCGCCGCGACTTATTGAGTGAGGCATTGAGCGCATCCGTGTAGGCGAACTCGGCCATTTCGTAGCGCATGACACCGGTCAGTACCCAGTTTTGGATTCGCCAATCGTCTTGAAGGCTCGCAAGCCATGCCGTTGTGGCCTCGCGATTTTGTTTGTCGATGCTTCGTGAGTTGGCGAGGGCCTGAAGGCGTCCGCCGTTCATTTGCGCCACGTCGAAGCGATGGTCTCGGTCGATGGAGTCGCGATGCCATCGCAAAGTGCCTTGCCAGGAGTGATCGGCGCTTTCACCGATCCAACGTGTTTGCACACCTTGTGACAGAAAATGCCGTTCATTGTTGGCGACAAACAAATCACCATTGGCGCCAAGCCCTGAGGAGTCGGATTGCCCACGAAGCACGTCGTAGAAAAGTTGGTTCGTGCCCGTTGGCTGCGCGAGGATCGCGCGCAAGTTGACACTGCTGTCTCGAAAGCGATCCAGGCGATACCATGTTCGGTCCAGTTGATGAGAGTAGGCATCGGTCGAGAGGACACTCGAATTCGGCAGTAACCACTCATGTGTGAGCTGGATGGCATGGCGCTGCCAGCGCATTTGGTCCAACGCCGAAGCGGCATATCGCCGATCCGGTTGCGCAAAGAAGTCGTCTTCGGTCAGTCCCAAGTAAGTTTCACGCGAGTCCTCATTCGCAAAGCCAAGCTTGAGCTGCAAACTGTGTTCGGTCTGAAGCTGCCACTTCAATTTGGCCACAATGTCGTTCTGTTCAAAGCCGACGTTGCCGCCACCGTCGAGCCTCTTGAATCCCGCACTCTGCTGCCGACCGAGGCTGATCGCATAGCCACCCCAAGGTGTCGCGCCACGAACTAAGGACTTGAGCTTGGCTGTCGCGAAACTTCCGCCTGCAACTTCCACAAAATTCTCGCGGTCGGCGGACGTCGGCACAGCATAGCTTCGTGAGTGTAAGGCGCCACCGATAGAGTTTGGACCGTGATGAATGGCCGCAAAGCCCTGCATCACATCAAGGCTTTCGGTGTGGAGGAGGCTGGGGGTGTAGTAGGCCGCAGGCGCGGAGTAAGGCGCGGGCCCCACCAACACATGATCTTCAAGCCAGACGACTTTTTTTGAGCGATCGGGATTGGTGCCTCGAAGCCCGACATTGGGTCGCAGGCCTTCACCCTCTTCTTGGCGAACATAGGCACCTGGAATGTGCTGAAGAACTTTGTGCAGATCCGTCGTTTGCAATTCTTCAAGCTTTCGCGGCGGCAGAGTGCGTGGGCTCGTGGGCTGGGTGAGATCCGATCGCTGGCCGCCCAACACACGTAGCGTATCGAGCTCAGTGACTGTGGACTCGGGCTCTTGGGTCGTGTCGGACGCTAGGGCCATCGACAATGGCGCCACAAAGGCGAGCAGACTCAATTTCAATTTGAGTCCACTACCTAGATGAAATCTCGAAGCGCGCTTAATCATTGTCGCCTTGGTAGCTGGGTGGCTGTCGAAGAGCAAGTGCGGTGAGAACTTGAATCTTGAAGTAGCTGGCGACTTCGCGGAGATCGGCGTGCGCCGCGCAGAGCGAGTCGCGACGATCTTTGCTGGTGGAGGCTTTGCATGCTTCAGCCTTTGCGCCTTGCAGGGCTTCGACTCGCGAGGCCCAAGGTGATTGAGACTCAAGTTCGAGACTTTGTTGCGCTTGATCGAGTAACTCGAGAAAGCGCCGAGCGACTTCCGCATGGCCTTTGCTGATCAGCAAGTCATCAAGACCAAAGCCTTCGCGGCCCGTGAAGATCTCGCGAATTTGGCGAAGGCGCTGCGTGTAAGCTTTGAGCG
>ERZ761609.187-NODE-187-length-84357-cov-34.998066_pt1 | contig 84357 bp, 68 predicted proteins | sample MGYA00511163_ERZ761609 | MGnify/ENA primary metagenome ERZ761609 (study PRJEB28899, sample SAMN02445070) | bioreactor sludge metagenome | biome: EBPR sludge | place: Australia: Brisbane, Thorneside Wastewater Treatment Plant | collected 2011-12-16 ...
GCTTCACCCATTTGAGGAACACTCCAAAACCGTTGAAACTGGCTCCCAGTCTAGCTTTGCGGCGGTTTTGTGGGAGCTAACTGCCGGAAATAGGTTTATTTGAGAGGGTAGTCTCCGGGCCCTTTTTCTTGCGTGAAATCTTTACGTGGCGCTCCCGTGGCGTGGGGTTCCAGCCACCCGTGCTAAAGGTAGCAGAGCGCATTACCTCCGACGGACAGTGTGTTCATTTCTGGCCAACACTTTTTGCGTTCAAAGGGTTTGTTCCGAATCTTCAATCGGCGTATCCATAAAAAAAGGCTGCCGCATGCTCTTGCAGCAGCCCTTGATCGGCTCGCGAGGGAATCAGGCCGGGAACGAAGCGAAGTGGATGCCTGCTATCTGTTGCGCCAAGCGGACCACCTGGCAGCTGTAGCCAAATTCGTTGTCGTACCACACGTAAAGCACGATGTTGCGGCCGTTGGCGATGGTGGCAGGTGCGTCCACCACACCGGCGTGACGCGAGCCTACCAAGTCACTGGAAACGATTTCGGTAGATGAGCTGTAGTCAATCTGTTCCTGCAACGCTGGGCTCAGCGCGCAGTCGCGCAAGTAGGCGTTGAGCGCCTCCTTGGTGGTTTCTGCGGCCAGCGTGAGGTTCAGGATGGCCATGCTCACGTTCGGTGTGGGCACGCGGATGGCGTTGCCCGTGAGTTTGCCAGCCAGTTCGGGCAGTGCTTTGGCCACGGCCTTGGCTGCACCGGTTTCTGTGATCACCATGTTGAGCGGCGCAGCGCGTCCACGGCGTTCGGCCTTGTGGTAGTTGTCGATCAGGTTCTGGTCGTTGGTGAAGGAATGCACCGTTTCCACGTGACCGTGCTCGATGCCGAACTTGTCGTTGATGGCCTTGAGCACCGGCACGATGGCATTGGTGGTACAGCTCGCGGCGGTGACGATTTTGTCGTCGTCTGTCAGGTCGCCGCTGTTGATGCCGTACACGATGTTTTTGAGCGAGCCCTTGCCGGGTGCGGTCAGCAGCACGCGCGACACGCCAGGGCTTTGCAGGTGCAGTGACAGGCCTGCCTCGTCGCGCCAGGAGCCGGTGTTGTCGATCACGATGGCGTTGTGGATGCCGTGGGCCGTGTAATCGATCTTGTCCGGGCCTTCACCGTTGATGACTTTGATGAACACGCCGTTGGCGATGATGCCGCTGTTCTCGTTGTCCACCACGATGGAGCCGTTGAACGGGCCATGCACCGAGTCACGGCGCAGCAGCGCTGCACGTTTTTCGAGGTCGTTGCCCTTGCCTTTGCGCACCACAATGGCCCGCAGGCGCATTTTGTTGCCCTTGCCGGTGCGTTCGATCAGCAGGCGCGCCAGCAGACGACCGATGCGGCCAAAGCCGTACAGGACGATGTCGCGGGGCTCCATGGTCTGGGGCTCGGCGCTGTTCAGGATGGGTGCCAGTTCCTTGCGCAGGAAATCGGCTGCAGACAGTCCTGCGCCTTCGGCAATCCATTTGTTGGTGAGGCGGCCCAGATCAATTTTGGCCGGGGCCAGTTGCAGGCCTTCCATGGCCACAACCAGTTGGAAGCTGTGCTGGATGGACAGCTCTTCACCCGTGTACTGGCGCGCAAAGCGGTGTGTCTTGAGGATGTCAACGGTGGTGACGTTATTGATGGCACGCCCGTAGATGCGCATCAGCATGCCATTGTTTCGATACAACCTGCCGATGATCGGCAGCATCTGTTCGGCCAGCTCCAGGCGTTGGATATAGCCTTGTAGCAGTTGATCGTCTTTTTCGATGCTCATGTATTCCTCGTACTCGTAGATGGTCAGGCAAAAATCAAAACCGCGTATTTTCGCTCGAAGGACTTACGGTGGCCTTGCCTATTGAAAAGGTCTGGGTCGATGGCTGGTGTGAACGCGGTTTTCGCTCTCCTGTCAGGGCTGCGGTGCCTTTGCCCTCAACCGATGTCCGTTCCCTCGGGTGGGGCGATGAGTTGGTGGCCTTGTCTGGCCGTCATTGCACGCGCATCAACTCCAGCAACGCCCGCGCCACCACCTTCGTCGCCCGGCGCAGGTCGGCCAGTTCCAGGTGTTCGTCCGCCCGCTTGGCGTTGGATTCGCGCACGGTGCGGGGCCCCGCGCCGTAAATCACGCCGGGAATGCCGTGTTCGCCGTACAGGCGCACGTCGGTGTACAGGGGGGTGCCCACTGCCGGGATGGGTTCGCCGAACACCTGCTGGCCGTGCGTTTGCAGGGCGGCTACCAGCGGGGTGTTGCCGGGCAGGGGCTTCAGGGCGTGGGCCAGCAGCATGCGGCGCACGTCCACCTGCAGGGCTTTGCCGCCACGCGGCGGGTTGAAGCTGGCGGCAGCGGCGGCTATTGTTTCGCGCAGGCTGGCTTCCACCTGGGCGGGGTCTTCCTCGGGAATCATCCGGCGGTCGAGCTTGAGCACCACTTTGCCGGGGATGACGTTGGTGTTGGTGCCGCCATTGATCAGGCCGATGTTCAGGTAGGGGTGGGTGATGCCTTCCACGCCCGAGGTGACCTGCAAATAGTCGCGGTTGAGCGCATACAGCGCGTTCATGATGTGGGTGGCACCCTGCAAGGCGTCGGTGCCGCTGTCGGGAATGGCGGCGTGCGACATGTCGCCCTGCACCGTCACTTCCAGTTGCAGGCAGCCGTTGTGGGCCACCACCACCTGGTAGCTGAAGCCCGCGGCAATCATCAGGTCGGGCTTGGTGTGGCCGTGTTTCAGCAGCCAGCCGGGGCCGACTTCACCGCCGAATTCTTCGTCGTAGGTGAAGTGCAGTTCCACGCTGCCTTTCAGGGGCACGTTGTGCGTCCCGGCCAGGCTTTCCAGCGCACGCACAGCGAAGGTGAAGGTGGAGAAGTCGCACTTGCTCACGGCGGCGGCACGGCCGTAGATGCGGCCCGTCTGGTTGCCGCCCACCACTTCGCCACCGTAGGGGGCGTGCGTCCAGCCGTCGCCGGGTGGCACCACGTCGCCGTGGGCGTTCAGTGCAATGGTTTTCCCTCCTGTGCCGTAGTGGCGGCGCACGATGAGGTTGGTGATGGTTTCCAGCCCGGCTGCCTTCACCTCGTCTGCGGGCACGGCGAATTGTTCTGCCGTCATGCCGAAGGTTTGCAGCAGCTCTGCCGTGCGTTCGGCATGGGGCGCGTTGTTGCCGGGCGGGGTGTCGGTGGGCACCTTGATGAGCTGCTGCAAAAAGCCCACCTGTTCGTCAAAGTGGGCATCCACCCACGCATCGAGTTGTTGAAAGGCGTTGTGGTCAGGGGTGGTCATGGCGGGGTTTCGTGTGCGGGGTAGGGGTGAGAGGGGTGAAAAGAGAGCAAACAATGTCCACCCATCAAGCGGTAAAGGTAAAAAAGATTAACTATTTTGGTCAGCCAGTTGGTGCAGCAGGTGGGTGAAGGCGTCCACGGTCAGTTGCATGTCGTCGGCGGTGGTGCTTTCCAGCGGGTTGTGGCTGATGCCGCTGTTTTCGCCGCGCACAAACAGCATGGCCTGGGGCATCACGTCGTGCAGCTTCATGGCGTCGTGCCCCGCGCCGCTGGGCATGGTGAACACGGGCAGGCCGGTGGCTTGCACGGCGGCTGCCCATCGCGCTTGCAGAGCGGGTGCACTGGGGGCGGCGCTGGCGCGCATGGTTTCTTCCAGCGTGTAGCTCAGGCCCCGGCGGGTGCAGATGTCTTGCAGTTTGTGTAGCACATCTCGCTCCACGGCGTTGCGCTGGGCATCGATGGGGGCACGAATGTCCAGGCTGAAGCGGCAGGTGCCCGGCACCACGTTGATGCTGCCGTTGGGCACGTTCAACTGGCCCATGGTGGCCACGCTGTCAGCGTCCTGGCCCGCACGCGCTTCCAGGTACAGGGCGAGTTCGGCCACGGCGCAGGCCGCATCCTTGCGGCGGTCCATGGGCGTGGTGCCGGCGTGGCTGGCCTGGCCGGTTACTTCGCCCAGAAAGCGCACGCTGCCGTTGATGCTGGTGACCACGCCCAGTGGCAGGTTCAGCTCATTCAACACCGGGCCCTGTTCGATGTGGACTTCCACAAAGCCCAGGTAGTGGGCCGGGTCGCGCTGGCAGGTGGCGATGGCCTCGGCAGTGGCGGGCAAACCAGCGTGCTGCATGGCCTGGCGCATGGAGATGCCGTCTGCATCGGTCTGGTCCAGCCAGGCCGGGTTGAAGCTGCCGGTGAGTGCGCCCGAGCCCAGAAAGGTGGCCTTGTAGCGCTGGCCTTCTTCCTCGGCAAACGCCACCACCTCGATGCCAAACGGCAGGCGCTTGCTTGTCGCGTGAAGCTCGCGCACGCAGGCCATGGGCACGAAGATGCCCAGGCGCCCGTCGTACTTGCCGCCATTGCGGACGGTGTCGTAGTGGCTGCCGGTGAGCAGTGTTCGGGCGGCAGGGTCGCTTCCCTTGTAGAGCCCCACCACGTTGCCCACGGCATCGGTGGTGACGCTGTCGAACCCGCAGTCGCGCATCCACCCGGCAATGTCTGCCGCACAGGCGCGGTGCGCGTCGGTCAGGTAGGTCACGGTCATCTGGCCCAGTTCGGCGTAACCGGGGTCGGTGTGGCGGGCCAGTTGCTCCTGCCAGTCCCACACGTCCTGCCCCAGGGTGGGCTCGAAACCAAACTTGTCGTTCAGCCGGATTTCTGCAATGCGGTGGATGTTGCGGATGCATTCGGCCAATTCGAAGTCCGGGTGGCCGTTCAGTCGGCGCTGAAAGGCCTCGATGATCTGGCGCTTGTTCAGCCCCAGGCCTCTGGGGCCGCGCACCGCGAGGATGAACGGCCAGCCAAACTTGGCGTTGTAGTCGGCATTCAGTTTCTGAATGAGAGCAAATTCTTCAGGTGTGCATTGCGTCAGGCCTGCTTTTTGCTGCTCATTGGTGGATTCTGCCGTCAGCGTGTTGCTGACCATGGCTTTGCCGGCCAATTCGGGGTGGGCGCGGATGAGGTCTTTTTTGGCCTCGTCGCCTGCTGCATCCAGCACCTGGGTCATGACGTGCTTCAGGTGGGCCAGCGACAGGAAAGGCCGTTGGGCCATGGCCTGCCCCGCAATCCAGGGCGTGTGCTCGTACAGGCCGTCCAGCATCTTGGCGGCCACATCGGGTGGGGCCGCATTCAGGCGGTCGAGGGTCAGGGGTGCGGACATGCGTTCAGCCTTGGTAAGGGTGGGTGGTGGCCCAGTGGCGGGCAATGTCGATGCGGCGGGCCACCCACGCGCCGTCGTGGCGCTGGATGTGGTCCAGGAAGCGTTGCAGCGCGGTGATGCGGCCCGGGCGGCCCAGCAGGCGGCAGTGCATGCCGATGCTCATCATCTTGGGGGCGTTGTCCCCCCCATTGGCCGTGTCTGGGTTGCCTTCGGCATACAGCGCGTCAAAGCTGTCTTTCAGGTACTGGAAGAACGGGTCGGCATGGCTGTAGCCCTGGGGCAGCGAGAAGCGCATGTCGTTGCAGTCCAGCGTGTAGGGCACGATGAGCTGGGGCACCACGCTGCCGTCGGTTTTCTGCACCTTCATCCAGAAGGGCAGGTCGTCGCCGTAGTAGTCGCTGTCGTAGGTGAATCCGCCAAAGTCGGCCACCAGGCGGCGGGTGTTGGGGCTGTCGCGCCCCGTGTACCAGCCCGCGCCGTGCAGCTGGCGGTTGTGGTCGCCAGTCAGCGTGGCAATGGCGTCCATGGCCATCGCCATGTGCTCGCGTTCAATCTCTTCGCTCAGGTTCTGGTAATGAATCCATTTCCAGCCGTGGCAGGCAATTTCGTGGCCGGCTGCGGCGAAGGCAGCCGTCAGCTCGGGGTGGCGTTGTAACGCGGTGGCCACGCCGAACACAGTGAGGGGCAGGCCACGCTTTTCAAATTCCCGCAGGATGCGCCACACCCCGGCGCGCGAGCCATATTCGTAAATGCCTTCCATGCTGATGTGCCGTGCGGGAAAGGCCGCAGGGTTGAACATTTCAGACAGAAAGGTTTCGCTGGCCGCATCACCATGCAGCACGCAGTTTTCGCCGCCTTCTTCGTAGTTCAGCACGAACTGCACCGCAATGCGCGCACCATTGGGCCACTGGGCGTGCGGCACGTGGCGGCCGTAGCCGATCAGGTCGCGGGGGTAGGGTGCCGTGGAGTCATAGGCCCCCACACTTGCCGCTGGTGCGGCTGCGTTGCCCCCAGAACCGGCAACAAGTGTTGGGGCTGTTTCGCCTTCGTGCTGCCGGGCGTCGAAACTGTTGTTCATGACAAAGCCATTGAGATGTCGTTGCTGGGCAGCTTGCGGTCAAACTGCAGGCCGTGCTCCACGTGTTGCAAGTGTTGTTCCATCAACTCCACCGCCTTGGCTTCGTCGCGCCGGGCAATGGCTTCGATGATGGCGGCGTGTTCGTCGCTGGAATGCTCGGCAGCCAACGTGCTCTGGTACATCAGTGTGATGAGTGCGCAGCGCGAAATGAGGTCGTCCAGCATCTGGGCCAGCACCTCGTTGCCCATCAATTCCGCCATGCACACGTGGAAGTCGCCCAGCAGTTCGGTTCGCCCTGTCACGTCCTGGCTGGCCACCGCCAGCTTCTCCTGCGCCACATGGGCCTGCAGGGCTGCGATTTGTTGCGGCGTGACCTGGCGCACGAAGGCACGGGTCATTTCGGCTTCCAGCATGCGCCGCACCGCGAACACCTGCCGGGCCTCGGTGGCAGAGGGTGTGGACACGAACGCGCCACGTGCCGGTTCCATGCGGATGAGGTGGTTGCGCGCCATCTGGAACAGCGCCTGGCGCACCAGCGTGCGCGAGACGCCAAAGTGGTCCGCCAGCTTCTGCTCGGCCAGTTTGGTGCCGGGGTGCAGCCGGTGCTCGACGATGGCGCGCGTCAGCGATTCGACGATGCGGGCCGTGGCCGATGCGGTGGATTCGTCTCGTTCGGGGGTGTCATCGGGCGTGGGCATGGTGCGTTCAGGGCCGTCACGTTGGTTTGTCAGCAAAAAGTGTATACACTTTCTGTCGGCCATGCACGTATTTTTCGTTGGGCTCACACCGCAGCGCAACGGTTCACCGATGACTTTGGAGCACAGATGGGACTGAGCACACACGTACTGGACACCATGCACGGCACCCCTGCCAGCGGCATGGCGGTGCAGTTTTTCACAGTCAGCAACGGGGTGGCCACGCTCGTGCGCAGCTTCAACCTCAATGCCGATGGCCGCAACCCCGATGGGCCTTTGCTGGACAACGCCAGCCTGAAAGTCGGGCAATACCGCCTCACGTTCGATGTGAAGGGCTACTTTGCCGCACGCGGCGTGGCGCTGCCAGAACCCAGTTTTCTGGATCAGGTGAGCCTGGACTTCGGTGTCGCCCACGCCGACCAGCATTACCACGTGCCCCTGCTGGTCAGCCCCTGGAGTTATTCGACCTACAGAGGGTCGTGATGGTCATCGTCATATGAAATTTCATATGACGTCCATACGGTTGGGCCAATAAAATTGGGGTTGCCTCCAACCCCACAGCCCCACCATGACCCAAGTCACCAACTCCGTGCGCTTCGTGCTCGATGGCCGCATCGTCGAAGCCCAAGGCAAGCGCCGCACCACCACCGTTCTGGACTACCTGCGTGAAGAACTTCACCGCACCGGCACCAAAGAAGGGTGTGCCGAAGGGGACTGCGGGGCCTGCGTGGTGCTGGTGGGTGAGCTGAACGCGGCCGGCGATGGCGTGGACTATGTGCCGGTGAACGCCTGCATCCAGCTGCTGCCCAGCCTGGATGGCAAATCGGTCAAAACCATCGAAAGCCTGAAGAAGCCCGACGGCACGTTGCACCCCGTGCAGGACGCCATGGTCAAGTGCCACGGCAGCCAGTGCGGCTTCTGCACGCCGGGCATCGTGATGAGCCTGGCCCATGTGGTGCAGGTGGTGCCTGGCCGTGGCACGGCACTCAGCCGCACCGAAATCAAAGACGCACTCAGCGGCAACCTGTGCCGTTGCACGGGCTACCGCCCCATTGTGGATGCTGCTGAACAGGCCTGCACCACAGCCTTGGCGACCGACCCCGCCAGCCTGAAGATCGACAGCCGCGCCGATGTGCCGCTGCTGAAAGAAATCAGGCGCGCCACGCACCCCACCTACAGCCTGGACGGCGACATCATCGTGCAGCCGGTGGTGCGCACCAAAAAAGGCAGCGAATTTGTCAGCCCCGCCACGCTGGCTGAAGTGGCCGACTACCTGGCGAAAAACCCTGGTACCACGCTGCTGGCGGGCAGTTCCGAAATTGGCCTGCAGGTGAACAAACAGTTCGCCCGCCCGGGGCACATTTGCTACCTGGGCAACGTGGCCGAGATGAAGGCCGTGACGGAAACGCCGAAGGCTTGGCGCATCGGGGCCATGGTGTCGTTGGAAGCGGTGTTGGTGCTGGTGAAAGACACCTTGCCCGACTTTGCCGAGGTGCTGCGCCGCTTCGGCTCGCCGCCCATCCGGGCCACCGCCACGCTGGCGGGCAACATTGCCAACGGCTCGCCCATTGGCGACAGCATGCCCTGCCTGATGGCGCTGGGGGCCACCCTGGTGCTGCGCAAAGGCGACAAGCAGCGCACCGTGGCGCTGGACAAGTTCTACACCGGCCAGAAGCAGGCCGTGCTGCAGCCGGGTGAGTTCATCGAGGCCATTGAACTGCCCAAACCGGCTGCAGGCCAGACCTTCCGCGCCCACAAAGTCAGCAAGCGGTTCGAGCAGGACATTTCCGCCACCTGCTGTGCGCTGTCGTTCAGCCTGGTGGGGGGCAAACTGAAGAACGTGAAGCTGGCCTACAACGGCCTGGCCCCGTCACCCTGCCGCGCGCCCAAGCTGGAGGCTGTGCTGGAAGGCAAAGCCCCCGCCGATGTGACCGCCGACGCGCTGGACGCGGCACTGGCCGCCAGTTTCATTGCCCGGGACGGCTTGCGCGCCACGTGGGCCTACCGCTCGCTGGTGGCACGCAACCTGGTGTTGCAGTTTGTTGAAGATGCCGCTGAATCTGCTGTTGCAGCCTGACCCACCCGGAGTACGCACCATGAACGCACCCACACCCCTCCACGTGTTGGCTCAGACCCTGCAGCAAGGCCAGGACATTGTTCACGAATCGGCCACGCTGCACGTGACGGGCGAGGCCACCTACATCGACGACATGCCCGAGATGCGCGGCACGCTGTACGCGGCGCTCATCACCTCACCCGTGGCCCACGGTGAGCTGCTGGGCGATGGCATTGACCGCGACGCCATCCTGCGTGAGCACGGTGTGGTGGCGGTCTACACCGCCAAAGACATTCCAGGCGAGAACAACTGCGGCCCCATCGTCCACGACGACCCCTTCCTGGCCGTGGGCAAGGTCGAATTCCTGGGCCAGGCCGTGGCTGTGGTGGTGGCGCGCGAAATGCTGTACGCACGCGAAGCCGCGCACAAGGCCAAGGTGCTGGTGCGCGAGTTGCCGCCCATCCTCACCATTGAGGAGGCGATGGCTGCCAACAGCTTTGTCATGCCCGCCAAAGGCATCGTCCGGGGCGATGCGGCCTCGGCCATTGCCGCCGCGCCGCACAAGCTGAAAGGCACCACCCGCACGGGCCAGCAGGAGCAGTTCTACCTGGAAGGGCAAATCACCTACGCCGTGCCGCGTGAAGGTGGGCAGCTCACGCTGTACGTGTCCACCCAGCACCCCGATGGCAACCAGCGCGAAGCGGCTTCGGCACTGAACCTCACCACCAACGACGTGGAGGTGATCTGCCGCCGCATGGGCGGTGGCTTTGGCGGCAAAGAAGGCAACTCCAGCATCTTCAGCCAGAGTGCCGCGCTGGCCGCGTTCAAACTGCAAAAGCCGGTCAAGCTGCGCGTGAACCGCGACGACGACATGCGCATCACCGGCAAGCGGCACGATTTCCGCATCGACTACGAAGTGGGTTTTGACGACAGCGGTCGCATTTTGGGTGCCGACATCACCCTGGCTTCGCGCTGCGGCTACAGCACCGACTATTCCGGTCCGGTGAACGACCGTGCGTGCTTGCACATCGACAACTGCTACCACATCCCTGCGCTCAAGCTGGTGAGCCACCGCTGCAAAACCAATACCCAGAGCGCCACCGCGTTCCGGGGCTTCGGTGGCCCGCAGGGCATGTTTGGCATTGAAACCGTCATCGAGGAGATTGCCGCCAAGCTGGGCAAAGACCCGCTGGAGGTCCGCCGCCTCAACCTGTACAAAGACCCTGCCGTGTCGGGTGACCCGGCCACCATGACGACCCAGTACAACCAGCTGATTGAAGACTGGGTGGGCGACAAGGTGATGGAACAGGTGGCCACCAGTGCCCGTTATGACCAGCGCCGTACGGAAGTGGCCGCCTTCAACGCCGCCAACAAACGCCGCAAGCGCGGCCTGTCGCTGGTGCCGCTGAAGTTCGGCATCAGCTTCACCGCCACCATGCTGAACCAGGGCGGGGCGCTGCTCAACATCTACATGGATGGTTCGGTCAGCGTCAACCACGGCGGCACCGAAATGGGCCAGGGCCTGAACACCAAAATGGCCCAGGTGTGCGCCGATGGACTGGGCATCCCGGTGAGCCGCGTGCGCGTGACCGGCACCGATACGCAAAAGGTGCCCAACGCCTCGGCCACGTCAGCCTCCAGCGGGGCCGACATCAACGGCGCGGCCATCATGAACGCCTGTGCGCAGATGCGCGAGCGCCTGGCTCCCGTGGCCGCCCGGATGCTGGGTTGCGACGCCAGTGATGTGGAATTTGTAGCTGACTTTGCGCGACAGAAAAGCGCTGGCGGCACAAATGATGCCAAAAAGGTAGCCTGGCCCGCCTTGGCCAAGCAAGCCTGGCTGGACCGCGTGGGCCTGTCGGTCACGGGCTTTTACATGACGCCTGAAATCAAGTACGACTTCGCCACCCTCAACGGCAAGGCGTTCTACTACTACTGCTACGGCGCGTCGGTGAGTGAGGTGGAAATCGACACCCGCACGGGCGAATACTGGGTCAAGGCGGTGGACATCGTCCACGACGTGGGCCAAAGCATCAACCCCGCCATCGACAAGGGCCAGATCGAAGGGGCCTACATCCAGGGCATGGGCTGGCTGACGATGGAAGAGTGCATCTGGAACCAGAAGGGCAAGCTGCTCACGCATGGCCCCAGCACCTACAAAATTCCGGTGGCGGGTGACGTGCCCGAGCACTTCAACGTGGCGCTGTTCGAGAACCAGAACACCCGCCCCACACCGTTTCGCAGCAAAGCCACGGGCGAGCCGCCGCTGATGCTGGCGCTGTCCACCTTCTTCGCGCTGCGCGATGCGGTGGGTGCCAGCGCCAACCACACGAAGCGTGTGCACCTGGATGCACCGGCCACGCCCGAGCGCATCCTGCTGGCCTGCGAGGCACTCAAAACTGCAGCCGCTTGAACCGGGGCGTGACAGCGCCGCACAGCTCTGACAAACAAACAGGCCCCAAGGCATTCACCTTGGGGCCTGTTTCAGTTCGGGTCAGTGGCTGAGGCGCTTGCCCAGCAACAGCTGCCCGCTCGCCTCAGCACTTTGTGGTGGCGGGACAGTTCGTTTTGGCTACCGAAGTGGGCTTGCCAGGCTTGGTGGGTTTGGCAGCGGCTTTCACAGCTGCCTTGTTGTCTTTTTCGCTGCGCGGCTGGGTGGCAACGACTCCGTCCTGGCCTTCAGTCAGGGTGTCGAGCTGGAAGTTGCCGCTTTTGTGCCACAGCCAGGTGTCGGTGTAGGTCACATGCCCGAGGTTCACCGCCACCGGGTACGGGGCTGCTGCACGCACCGTGCGTTCAATTTCTGCAATCACTTCCGGTGCGTGTGTGGGGGCTCTCATCCAGTGGAGCTTTTGCACCATGCCGCGTGGGTCCAGATCGACTTGCAACACGCCCACCGCGTACAAAAGGGGCGGCATGCGCCCTTTGAAAATACGCTTTTCGTTGAAAGCGTACAGATGTGATGCAGCATCCTTTCGGTAGTCACGCGCGGTTTTGGCATAGGACAGCGAGCCGGGGTCGTCAGGGATCACCACAGGGGCGACCTTGACCGGCGCAGGGTTGACCACCGTTACCTCGGGTTTGGGGGGGGGCGCCGGCGGCAGGGGGGCGGCGCAGCCGGCGATGAGCGCGGCAGCGACCGACCCGATGGCCAACCACAGCCGATGGGCGGAGCGCGGGGTCGAGGTGATGGTGTGTTCCATTTGCATACGTTGGTGTCCTTCACGCGGTAGCACGAAAGTGTCTACCATCAAGCGATGGGGGTGTATTTGCTTGTTGATGCCACACTGTGCACAACACGCCTCGGAATTGTCTCACCTCCCGGCTGTCAAAACAATCGACGAGCTATTTTTGAAACAGATATGGAAACTGATTTGACCCGTTTGCTGCAGCAACTGCAGCACGAGCCTGGTGTGCTGGTGAGAGTAGCCCGGGTGGAAGGCTCTGGCCCCCGTGAGGCTGGTGCCTGGATAGCCGTATTCGCTGACAAGCAGACCGGCACCATCGGTGGAGGGCAGTTGGAGTGGCAGTTGACCGCGCATGCCCGTGCGGCGCTGCGGGGCGAGGCGTTGGTCAGCCCTCAGCGGCACGCGCTTGGCCCCAGTTTGGGTCAGTGTTGTGGCGGTGTGGTGCATGTGGCGCTGGAGAAGGTCACGTTTGCCGATGCAGGCCGCCTGCAACGTGAGTTGTCTGCTTCGCAGTCGCCAGTGGCCTTGTTCGGCGGTGGCCATGTGGGCACAGCGCTGGTGCAGGCGCTGGCGCCGTTGCCCTTTGCGCTGACCTGGATCGACAGCCGAGACGGCATCTTCCCGGCTGAGGTTCCACCACAGGTGAGCTGCGAACACTCCGACCCCGTGCACCTGGCGGTGAACGACCTGGTGGCGGGCAGCGCGGTGCTGATCATGAGCTTCAGCCATGCGGAAGACCTGGACGTGGTGGCGCAATGCCTGCTGCGCCAGCGGGACAACAATGATCTGCCCTGGATCGGCCTGATCGGCAGCAAAACCAAGTGGGCGAGTTTTCGGCACCGGCTGGAAGCGCGCGGCTTCAGCGCAGAGGAGCTTGACCGGGTGACCTGCCCCATCGGCCTGCCTGGCATCCAGGGCAAACAGCCGGCGGTCATTGCTGCGTCGGTCACGGCACAGTTGTTGCAAGTGTTCGGGCGATGACACCGGGAGTTGCCATTGGACGCAAAAACTGTATACACTTTTGACACCGGTCGCAGCGGTGCAGCAGGCGAGGGCACGTGCCCGCCAGGTGCGCGACCCGATGTGTGCTCACAGCGCCCGCAGTGGTGAGCCCGCCGGAGTGCCTTCATGGAAACCTATTTGCTCGACTGGGCCAACCTGCTGCTGCGCTGGTTGCACGTCATCACCGCCATCGCCTGGATCGGCTCGTCGTTCTACTTTGTCTTTCTTGACAACAACCTCATCAAACCCACGTCGCCTGACTTGCTGGAGAAGGGCGTAGACGGTGCCATCTGGGCGGTGCATGGCGGCGGGTTCTACAACCCGCAGAAATACATGGTGGCGCCCAAGAAAATCCACACCCACCTGCACTGGTTCTACTGGGAGAGTTACTCCACCTGGCTCAGCGGGTTTGCCCTGTTCACGGTCTTGTACCTCTTCAATGCCGGTACCTACCTGGTGGACAAATCGGTGTTTGACTGGTCGCCGGCGGCGGCCATTGCCACTGCGCTGGGGTTTCTGGTGGCGTTCTGGTTCATCTACGACGCGGTGTGCCGGTTGTTTGGTTTTCGCGAGCGCGGCGAGTTGATCGTGGCTGGCCTGATGCTGGTGGTGGTGGCGGTTGCCTGCTGGTTGTCCACGCAGTTGTTTGCCGGTCGCGCGGCGTTTCTGCTGGTGGGCGCGATGATTGCCACTGCCATGAGTGCCAACGTGTTCGTCTGGATCATTCCGGGCCAGCGCAAGGTGGTGGCTGCCATGACATCGGGCGAACAGGTGCCTCCGGGCTCACTGGCCATTCACGGCAAGCGCGGCAAGCAGCGCAGCGTGCACAACACCTACTTCACGCTGCCGGTGTTGTTTGCCATGCTCAGCAACCACTACAGCTTCCTGTACACACACGAGCACAACTGGCTGGTACTGCTGGTGATGATGCTGGCCGGTGCACTCATCAGGCAGTTTTTTGTGATGCGTCACGGCTACAAGCTGGGGCGCAACCGCAACCCTGCACCGTATGCGGTGGCGGGTGGGGCGCTGATTCTGGCCACCATCGTGGCCATGGCACCTGCTCCCAGGCCTGCGGCCCCCACGGCAGCCCAGGGCACGGCCCCCGCTGCAGCCGGGTACGCGCAGCTGCAACCTGTGCTGGTGCAGCGTTGCCTGGTGTGCCACGGTGAACAGGTGCAGATGAAAAACATCCGGCTGGACACACCGGACGCCTTGAAGCTCCATGCGCAGGCCGTGTACCAGCAGGTGGTGGTGACCCGGCAAATGCCCATGAACAACTCCACGGGCATCACCGAAGACGAGCGCCAACTGTTCAAGCGCTGGTTTGAAGGTGGGGCACCGGTGCAGTAGCCGGGCGGCTGCGGGGTGTCGCCCCCGTGTTGAAGGTGTGGATGGCCCACGGCATACTGTGGGCTGACGCATTCAACGCATCGGGGAGAAAATGTCTGACGCCGACACCAGACTGGTTCGTGCCATCACGCTGCGCTATGTGCTGGCGTTGTCGCTGGTGGCGCTGTTCAGCACGGGCGCGTGGGTGAGCCTGAAGCTGGTGATCGATGCGCAGGAGAGCACGGCTGCGCTGGTCAACATCAGTGGGCGCCAGCGCATGCTCAGCCAGCGCTTGGCCATGTTGGCGCATGAAATGCTTCGCAGCCCTACCACAACTGAGTCTGACTTCAAAGCGGCGCTGGCCCTGATGGAGCGATCACACCATGGCTTGACGCACGGGGACGAGGCACTGAAGCTGCCACCCACCATGTCGGCCACGGTGCGGGCGCTTTACCACGGCCCCACGGGTTCGTTGGACGCCCAGGTCAGCCATTACCTTCAGCAGGCCAAGGACTGGCTGGCGGTACCTGACGCCCAACGCACCAGCGACCACCCGGCCTTGCTGGCCATGGTGGACACCGCGCGCGGCTCTTTGCTGCCCAATCTGGATCGCATGGTGGGCCAGTACCAGCAAGAGGGAGAGGCTGCGGTGGCGCAGGTGAGGTTGCTCGAAACCAGCATCTGGCTGGCGACCATGCTGCTGCTGGTGTTGGAGGCACTGCTGATTTTTCACCCCATCGTCAACCATGTGAAACGGGTGTTGGCCAAACTGCAGGCCAGCAAGGCCGAATTGCTGGCGCACCAGGCGACCCTTTCGAACACCGTTGCCGAGCGCACGGCCGATCTGGCCGAGCAGAACCGCCAGTTGCTGGCAACGGAGCAGCAGCTGGCGGCGCAACTCAATAGCCTGAAGCAGCGTGAAGACGCCTTGGACTGCATTGAACAAGGCATCCTGATTGCAGGTGCCGACAGGAAGCTGACGTTCGTCAATAAAGGCTTCGAACGTTTAACGGGGTACACCGCTTCAGAGGTGATCGGGCGCAGCTGCAGTTTCCTGCAAGGGCCCGACACACCGCCAGAAGTGGTGATCAGCCTGCGTGACGCGGTGTCCAAGGGTCACTCGTTCAGGGGCGAAGTGTTGAACTACCGCCGCAACGGTGAACGGTTCTGGAACGACCTGTCCATCAATCCGGTGCACGATGACGATTTGCGGCTGATTGGTTTTGTGGGCGTGCAGCACGATGTCACGGCACTCAAGCACCGCGAACAGGCGTACTGGACGGTGGCCAACCACGATCACCTCACCGGTTTGCCCAACCGCCAGCTGTTGCGCGACCGCTGGACGCAGGCCCTGGCGCGTGCCCAGCGCACCGAGCGGCTGGGTGCGGTCATGTTCATTGACCTGAACCGCTTCAAAGCCCTGAATGACAGCCACGGCCACGAATATGGCGACCAGTTGCTCATCCAGACCGCCCGGCGCATCGTCCAGGGCCTGCGCGAGTCAGACACGGTGGCGCGTGTGGGCGGTGATGAGTTTGTGGTGCTGTTGTCCGACCTCGATGCCAACAGCGACGTGGCGGCGGTGCAGGTGGCGGCCATGGCCGAGAAGCTCAGGGCCAGCATGGCACAGCCGTTTGAACTGGTGTTGCCATCAGGTGTGGGCGAGGCGCTGCACTGGGCCGAATCCAGTGCCAGCGTGGGGTGGGCGCTGTTCCATGGTGGCGATGAAGACCTGGACCGCGTGTTGCACCGGGCAGATCAGGCGATGTACCAGTTCAAGCGTGCGGAACGGACGTTGCAGACCCATACCGCCTGATGGCGGGCTTGCGTCAGCGTTGGGTGGCTTGCAGCGCACGCAGCTTGTCTTTTTTGCTGGGGCGCTTGCCTTTGATGCCGCCATTGGGGTCCAGTCCGCGTGGTGCGTTGGGCCGTGGGACCGTCCCATGGCTGGCAGCGCTCAGGGCTGCCGCTGAGGTGGGGGATGGCCCACCGGGTTCAGCAGGCCCGACGCCTGCTGCGGGCTCGCTGGTTTCCGGTTCAAAGCCCTGCACGGTTTCGCGTGTCAGTGTCAGGCCATGGCGCTTTTCGATCAGGCGCAAATGGGGCTCTGTGTCGGCGTTCACAAAACTGATGGCCAGGCCGGTGGCGCCAGCCCGGCCCGTGCGACCGATGCGGTGGGTGTGGTCGTCCGCGCTGCGCGGCAAGTCGAAGTTGACGACCACCGGCAAGTCGGCAATGTCCAGGCCGCGTGCGGCCACGTCCGTGGCCACCACCACCTTCACCCGGCTGAGTTTGAAGTCGGCCAGCACCTGGCTGCGTTTGCCCTGGCTCAGGCCGCCATGGAACGGTTCGGCGCTGATGCGTGCCTTGCGCAGCTTTTCGGCCACGGTGTCGGCGGCATGCTGGCTGGCCACAAACACCAGCACGCGGCCCCAGCGTTCGGTGCCCAGCAGGTGGCGCAGCAGCTGCGTGCGACGGGGTGCATCGACCACGATGGCCCGTTGGGTGATGTCTGCCGGCACGTCGGGTGGGGGCTGCACGCTGATGCGCAGGGGGTCATGCAGCAGGTGTTGGGCCATCGACTCCACCGCACGGTTGAATGTGGCCGAGAACAGCAGGTTCTGGCGTTGCGCGGGCAGCAGGGCCGATATGGCAGCCCACTCCTCGCCAAAGGCCTGGTCCAGCATGCGGTCGGCCTCGTCCAGCACCAGTGTGCGGATGCCAGCCAACTGCACGGCGTTGCGGTCGGCCAGGTCCAGCAGCCGGCCAGGGGTGGCGACCACCACATCGGTGCCGCCACGCAGGCCCATCATTTGCGGGTTGATGGACACGCCACCGAACACCACCGTGACCTTCACCGGCTGTGGCAACCGGTTGGCCACGTCGCGCAGCGTGGCCCCGACCTGGATGGCCAGTTCGCGGGTGGGCACCAGCACCAGTGCACGGGGCAGGCGGTTGCCGGTTGCCGGGCGGTGCCGGGTGGGTGCGTGTTCAGCCTGTGCGGCCTGCCTGTGATCCGTTCGGTGGTCGCCGGGGCCCAACAGCGTGTCCAGCAACGGCAGGGCAAAGGCGGCGGTCTTGCCGGAGCCGGTCGGCGCGCTGGCCAGGACATCGCGGCCTTGCAGGATGGCCGGAATTGCCTGCACCTGCACCGCAGTGGGTTGCACGTAGCCCTTGCCGGCCATGGCGGTCAGCAGTTCGGGGCGCAGGCCGGTGGAGGCGAATGGCATGGGTGGGGCTTTCGGTGCGGGCTGGAGGGGGCGGTGGAGGGAGCTGCGGAGGGGAGCGCGGCAGTCGCCGAGGTGGTCGAGTGTAAGGACTCCACCATAATCGGCCCCCATCATCGGCCCCCCATTGATCGAGTCTGTCGGAGTCTGACATGAGAAAAACCTACCCCCTGCGCCCCGAGGGCAAACACCCCGACCGCGTGTTGGACGCTGTCAAACACGACATCCGCCGTTACCTCAAGCGCCAGCGGCGCGTGCCGCTGCCTGACGGCGTGGACTTCTGGGACTTCGACTGCCGCTTGGGGGCCACGCAAGCCTCGGCAGAGGTGGTGCACCTGGGCGCCCTGATCACCCAACTCGATGCATTGGCCCAGTCTGGCGGCACCACGGCCTATGTCGAACTGTTGGCCAAGTACGGGGTGCGACAGCGCAAGGCAGTTGCAGCTCAGGTCGATGTGTTGGAAGAAAATGTCCCCGGCGCTTGACTGGTATGGATTTCAAGCTATCAATGGTGCGTTAACTCCAGTTCAGTGCGGTCCGGTGCGCTCACTGCCGCAGCCCGTCACGCCACTCGTGGATGTGGCTGAACACCTGTCGGCATTGCACGCATTGGTACAGGCCTGACGGGCGCATCACGCCATCGTCGCTTCGGGCCATCAGTTTTTTGTAGGCGGTGGCACCGCATCGGTGGCAGGAATTGCGCACACGCCCCGTGCCCTGGCGCTGGTTGATGGCTTCCACGGCGAATCGGTTCAACACCCCTGGCCAGGCGCCCGGCGCGGCGGGGTGAAGCGGCAGATGGACTGAATGGTCGTGTCGGGTGTTCATGTGCGGGCCTCCAGTGTCGTGACGTTGGATGAGGGGTCGCGCATCACGGTTCCCCAGCCGGGGGCGCACCATTTGCGCAGTGCCTTGGCCACAGTGTGTGGGCTTTGCGTATCAAAAATCGATACGCGGCGGGATCGGGGTACCATTTGTGCTTGTTGTCAGGCCCTGACGCTTGCTTGTTTTCAGTTTTTCGCTATTGTTTTTATGAATCCTTCTGCATTGGAAACGCTGGAGTTGGTCACTGGCACTGACCCGTCTGCCCAACCTGTTGCCACCATTGTGGTGCTGCATGGCCTGGGGGCGGATGGCACCGATTTCATACCCATTGCGCAGGAATTGGATTTGTCTGCCATCGGGCCGGTGCGGTTTGTGTTCCCCAATGCGCCGGTGCGCCCGGTGACGCTCAATGGGGGTTACGCCATGCGGGCCTGGTATGACCTGTACCCGCCCAGTGCGTCTCCAGATGTGCCACGCCGTGAAGACGAGCCGGGCTTGCGTGCCGCCTGCCAGCAGGTGCAGGCGCTGCTGGACCGGGAAGTGGCGCGTGGCGTGCCGGCTGAGCGCACGGTGCTCATGGGTTTTTCGCAAGGTTGCGCCATGACGCTGATGGCCGGGCTGCGTGCGCCGCAACGCCTGGCAGGGCTGGTGGCCTGGTCGGGCTACCTGCCACTGGCAGCCACCACGGCGGCCGAGCGCAGCGCCGCCAACCAGGATGTGCCCATTTTCATGGCCCATGGCCGTTACGACAGCGTGGTGGTGCCTGAGCGCGGCGCCGCCGCACGCGACACCCTGCTGGCGCTTGGCTATGCCGTCGATTGGGCCGACTACCCCATGGAGCACTCGGTGTGCGCCGAGCAGGTGGCTGACCTGAACGAGTGGCTGGTGAACCTGTTGTCGCTCACTCGCTGACCGGGCGCGGCCCCGCTATTCAGCTTGTCGTTCCGGGCAGCCAGGTGCCCAGCACCGCTTTCAGGGCGGGCACGGCAATCGGCTTGGTCAGAAAGTCGTTCATGCCCGCTTCGGCGCAGCGCTGCCGGTTGTCCTCGAAGGCATTGGCTGTCAGGGCGATGACGGGCGTGGCGTTCACCTGCTGAGCGGCTTCCCATTGCCGGATGAGTCGGGTGGCTTCGTACCCGTCCATGACAGGCATGCTCACATCCATGAACACCAGATCGGGCCGGCATTCGGGTGGGCCTTGCGTGATGGCGTCCACCGCTTCTTGTCCGTTGTGCACCACATTCACCCGTAAGCCCAGTTTGGTCAGCAACGCCTGGATGACTTTGCAATTGGTCAGGTTGTCGTCCACCACCAGCACGCGCCCCGTCAGTGCCGGTGCAGGGGCCAGGGTTTGCGGTGTGTCCGTCGGTTGGGCGTGCAACGCGGGGGACGCATGGGTGTCTGCCTGGGGTGCGTTGTCCACGGCCACTTCGGCCCGGATGCGGAACCAGAAGCGCGAGCCTTGGCCAATTGTGCTGTCCACGCCTGCTTCGCCGCCCATCGCCTGGGCGAGTGTGCTGACAATGGACAACCCGAGGCCCGATCCGCCGAAATGCCGTGTGGTGGACTCGTCCGCTTGCGAAAACGGCTTGAACAGCCGGGGCAGTTTGTCCGCAGGAATGCCTGTGCCGGTGTCGCGGACGGCAAATTCCAGCGTCGCATCGGTGCCTTCACGCGTCAGTTCGGTGGCCTCGATGTGCACGCTGCCTTGCGCAGTGAACTTGATGGCGTTGCCCACCAGGTTGGCCAGCATCTGGCGCAGCCGATGCGCATCGGCCCGGTAAGCTTGCCCGGCTGTGCCGTGCCAGGCGCAGCACAGTTCCAGCTGTTTGTTCTTGGCTGATCCGGCAAACAGCGCCTGGGTGTCGCGCAGCAGCACCTGCGCATCAAACGTTGCCGCTTCCAGTTGCAGCATGCCGGCTTCCACTTTTGACAGGTCCAGTATGTCATTCAACAGCGCCAGCAGGGTCTGCCCCGAACTGAGGATGGTGCGCACGTAGTCTTGCCGCTCCTGCTCGGTCAGGTCGGGCTCCAGCAGCATGTGCGCCATGCCCAGGATGCCGTTCATGGGCGTGCGGATTTCGTGGCTCATGTTCGACAGGAACTGGCTTTTGGCCCGGGAGGCTTCCTCTGCCTTTTTCTTGGCTTCCTCATAGGGGGTGATGTCGCTGTAGGTGCGGACCACGTCGCCCGAGGGCATGGGGTGTGTCTGGATTTCGATGTGGCGGCCGTCTGTCGTGACGCGTGTGTAGCGCACAGGCATCCGGTTCACCTGGGTGGCCAGCGAGCCCACGTAGGCACGGGCTGCATCGGTTTGGACCTGTGAAAAATCCTTGCCGAAGTCACCCCGCTGGGTTTGGTAGGCCACGACTTCGGACAACAGCGGGCGGGTGGCCAGAAACTCGCGGGGCAGGTCGAGCATCTGGCAGGCTTGGTCGTTGAACAGCCGAACCCGCTGGTCAGGCCCGATCACCATCAACCCTTGGCCCATGGCCTGGATGGTCGCTTCGAGCAGCTGACGCTCTTGCGCGAGCATGCTCGAGGGGTCAGTCTCTGCGGGTGGGGCGGGCGTGTTCACAAGGCAGCCTCGTGTGTGGGTCGTTTCTGGCGGGTTGACTGCCCATCGTAGCGGAAAGGGCTCGAAAGGTGGCGTTGACGTGTGGCCGGTGGAGCGCCCGAACCCGCATTGGGGAGGATGTGTGCCGCACCTCTATTATTCAGGCTCCCCCAACCGATTTGCCCCACGAGCCCATGTCTGAGCCATCTGCCGCTGCTTCGCCACGCTTTCTGACCGCTGCCCTCTACAGGTTTGTGGACCTGCCCGATTTTGCCAGTCTGCGCGAGCCGTTGGTGGCGCTGTGCGAGGCGCAGCAGGTGCGCGGCACCTTGCTGCTGGCCCCTGAAGGCATCAACGGCACCATTGCCGGGCCTGAAGCCGGGGTGCGTGCCGTGCTGGCCCATCTGCGGGCTGACCCGCGCCTGGCCACGCTCACGCACAAGGAGTCGTGGAGCGACAGGCACCCGTTCTACCGCATGAAGGTGAAGCTGAAAAAGGAAATCGTCACCCTGCGCGTGCCCGAACTGGACCCCAACAAAACCGTGGGCCGCTACGTGAAGCCGCAGGACTGGAATGCCTTGCTGGCCGACCCAGACGTGGTGGTCATCGACACCCGCAACGACTACGAGGTGGCGGTGGGCACGTTCAAGGGGGCCATCAACCCGAACATCAAAACCTTCACCGAGCTGCCCGCCTGGCTCGATGCCCAGCCGGGGCTGGAAGCCGCAGCGCCGGGCGAGGTCAAGACCACCAAAGTGGCCATGTTCTGCACCGGCGGCATTCGCTGCGAAAAATCCACCGCGCTCATGAAAATGCGTGGTTTCGACGAGGTGTACCACCTGGAAGGTGGCATCCTGAAGTACCTGGAAGAGGTGCCGCCGGAGCAAAGCACCTGGGAGGGGGAGTGCTTCGTGTTTGACGAACGGGTGAGCGTGGGCCACGGCCTGAAGCCCGGCCCGCTGGAGCTGTGCCGCGCCTGCCGCTGGCCGCTGACCGAGGCTGACAAAGCTTCACCCCACTACGTCAAGGGCGTGAGCTGTGCCCACTGCCACGACCTGCATACCCCCGAACAAAAGGCCAACCTGGCCGAACGCCAGCGACAGACCGAACTGGCCCAGGCGCGGGGCGAGGTGCATGTGGGTGCTCGCATGGCGCGGCGCGAGGGTGAGTTGGAGGGGTGATGCGGTTCGCCCGAAAAATATATATATAAAAAACCACTCCAGCGCCTGATGAGTATCATTTTTTGCTATAAATTTTGCAACTTGAATTCAACGCATGCTGCCACGAATGCCCGCAACTGTGTGCAAAGGCCGGGGGTGTCGCACGGCGTGGCGTTGTGATGGGACTGAACTGTCGCGGTGCTTCGGGGTCGAGTGTGGGTGCATTTTGCGGGTCATTGAGCCATCAGGAAAAGTTCCACGCAAAATGAGCAGTGGGTTGCAAAATTCATCCCGCCGACAACCATCTCAACACATAAGGAGACACACATGGGCCACATGATTCCGTTCCAACGCCCCGACGGGCAATCTGTGCAGGGCTACCTGGCTGAAGCCGCCAACCCCGTGGGGGCGCTGGTGGTCATTCAGGAGTGGTGGGGGCTGAACGACCAGATCAGGGGCGTGGCTGACCGAGCCGCCGCCGCTGGCTTCACGGCACTGGTGCCGGACCTGTACCGGGGCAAGGCGACAGTGGAAGCCGAAGAGGCCCACCACCTGATGGACGGGCTGAACTTTGGCGAGGCCGCTGGCCAGGACATTCGCGGTGCGGTGCTGCACCTCAAGGGCTTGAAGCTGGGCAGTGGCAAGGTGGGCGTGACGGGTTTTTGCATGGGTGGTGCGCTGACGCTGCTGGCATCCACCATGACGCCCGAGGCCGATGCGGCCGTGGTGTGGTACGGCATGCCCCCGCTGGAGTATGTGGATGCCACCCAAATCAAAGCACCGCTGATGGCGCACTGGGCCACACAAGACCAGTTTTTTGCCATTGGCAACGTCGACGCGCTGGACGCCAAGCTGGCCGAGGCCGGCGTGCGCTACGAGCCCCACCTTTACCTGGCCCACCACGCCTTTTGCCAACGAAACGGCGCAAGGCGCAGCGCGTTTGCCTGCCACGCAGTACGACGAGGCCTGGGCCCGGCTGGCATGGGACCGCAGCATGCGGTTTTTGGGGCAACACCTGGGCTGAGCAGTACGCGGCCCTCCCTGGTGGGCCGCGCTTGTGGCGCTGATCGCTCAGTTTCCCGGGGTTGCGCCAGCGGGGTCAACAGGAGCAGCTTGCCTGGGCGCCAATGTGTAGTCCGGATGCTGCCCAGTCAGCAGCAGGAACATGGCAAACACCGGGCCTTGCATGTTGCGTTCGTCGGTGGGGCTTTCCAGCGCCTGCCAGGTGCGCGACTGCAGGCCACCCCGGCTGCCGGTTTGCAGCGAAAAGCCCATCAGTTCGGCCGCTTGGGCCTGGTTGAGTCCGGCCGCCAGACGGGCGGCCTTGAGCTGTTCGCCGCTGGGTGACGGCATGTTCAGCTGAATGGGGGTGGGAGCAACGGCAGCGGTTGTGGTGGCAATGGAGGTGACGCGGGTGTTGGGCATCTGGGGCCTCATGGGGCTTGCAGTTTGTCTTGCGTGCGGGTGTCAAAGTCGCTGGCATCGTGCCGTTCATGCAGCTGGTGGGCCAGCGGGCCCGTGGCGCGGTTGACCATGCGGCCGCGCTGCACGGCAGGGCGTTGTGCAATCTCGTCGGCCCAGCGGATGACGTGGGTGTATTCGTGCACCGACAAAAACTCGCCCGCATCGTAAGTCAGCCCCTTGACCGTGGCACCGTACCAGGGCCAGGTGGCGATGTCGGCAATGGAATAGTCGTCACCTGCAAGGTAACGGCTCTCGGCGAGGCGGCGGTTGAGCACGTCCAGTTGCCGCTTCACCTCCATGGCAAAGCGGTTGATGGGGTACTCCATTTTGCTGGGTGCGTAGGCATAAAAGTGGCCAAACCCGCCGCCCAGGTAGGGCGCGCTGCCCATTTGCCAGAACAGCCAGTTCATGCATTCCACCCGCTGCGGCCCTGCCGGAATGAAGGCACCGAACTTCTCGGCCAGGTACAGCAGGATGGAGCCAGACTCGAACACGCGGACGGGCTCCGGGCTGCTGCGGTCCATCAGCGCGGGGATTTTGGAATTGGGGTTCACCTCCACAAAACCGCTGCCGAACTGGTCGCCCTGGTGGATGCGGATGAGCCATGCGTCGTACTCGGCCCCAGCGTGGCCGGCGGCCAGCAGCTCTTCCAGCATCACGGTCACTTTCACGCCGTTGGGCGTGGCCAGCGAATAGAGCTGCAGCGGGTGCTTGCCCACCGGCAGTGCCTTGTCGTGCGTGGGCCCGGCAATGGGGCGGTTGATGTTGGCAAACTGGCCGCCGTTGGCCTGATCCCAAGTCCAGACGCGGGGCGGGGTGTAGTCGGTGGGGTGTGTCATGGTGATGGTGTGAGGTTTAAAACCAAAATTGCCTTCAATGCTTTCTGAATATTATTCTGTAGCTACTGTTTTTACTCAGTTTGTTCCTGGGCGGTTGGATGATCCTGAGGGCGGTGAAGGCTTTGCGTTGCCCATCCACGCCACCAACGAGTACCGCATGGCGTCTTCCACCGACATGGCCATGGGATGCAGCCAACTGCGGGGTGCGAACATGGTGTACCCGCCAATCATGTAACCCATTGGCAGGTAAACGGCAACGTGGCTCTGGGTGTCCGCGCCCACTGGCAGGTCTTTGAGTGACTGGCGCGTCACCAGGCCCACGATGGACAGTTCGCCGTCTGGCGATTTCAGCAGCACCACTTGCTGGGCATCGCGTTCGTGGGGCGCGAAGTAGTCTGCAAAACTCTTCAGCGACGAATAGATGCTTTTGACGACCGGCACGTTGGTGAAGGGCAACTCCATCCACCCCAGCAGTCGGCCCATGAAGGGCTGCGAAACCAGGAAGCCCAGCAGCAGGATGGTTGCCCCGCCCAGCACGATGCCCAGCCCTGGCAGGTAAAAGCTGCCTATCAACGGGCGCAGCAGGTGCATGGCAATACCTTCCAGCCAGGACACCAGCAGCACCAGTGCATACACCGTCAGGCCGACGGGCAGAAACGTGATGAGGCCACGGAAAAAGTAGGTGGACAGGTGGTGTTTCATGCGTGCATTGTCGGCGGTTGCCAGGTTGCACGCAGATGGCAGGTTTTGTGTGCTGCCCAGCTCTGCCGTTCAGGCAACGTTGTGCAGGCCTGCGTCGACGTAAATCACATCCCCGGTCATGCCCGTTGCGCCGCCACCGACCAGGAAGGCCACCACGCGGCCCACCTCGGCAATGTCCACCAGACGGCGGCCGGGCGAGCGGCTGACGGCCATGTCGATCAGCTCGTCGAAATGGCCAATGCCGGATGCCGCCCGCGTGCGCAGCGGGCCGGGTGAGACGGCAAACACGCGGATGTCACGCTCGCCCAGTTCGTGCGCCATGTAGCGCACGCTGGATTCCAGCGCCGATTTCACCGGCCCCATCATGTTGTAGTTGCGCACCACTTTGTCCGCCCCGTAGTAGCTCATGGTGATGAGAGCACCGCCCGGGTTCATCATGGGCTCGGCCAGGTGCGCCATTTCGATGAATGAATGGCATGACACTTGCATGGCTTGCAGGAATCCCGCCTGCGAGCAATCGACAATGCGCCCGTGCAGGTCGTTCTTGGGTGCGAAAGCGATGGAGTGGATGACGAAGTCCAGCGTCCCCCAATGCGCCTTCAGGTGATCAAACACGGCTTGCATCTGGCCCGGTTGCATCACGTCCAGTGGCAACAGCACGTCGGCATCGATCTGGCGGGCCAGGGGCTCCACGTGGGGTTTGGCCTTGTCGTTCAGGTAGGTCAGGGCAATGTCGGCGCCAAATGCGCGCAGCTTGGCAGCGCAGCCGAAGGCAATGCTGTCGCCGTTGGCCACACCGACCACCAGGCCGCGCTTGCCTTTGAGCATGTCGCCTATGCGGGCGTTTTCATCCCAGACTTTCGGAAGGGGGTCGTTTTGAGAAGGGGTCGGGTTTTGATCGGACATGGGATTTTCGGAGGATGAAGGTGCAAAACGCCTATCTTGCCGTGCGAACGCGACCAATTGATGACTGTTGGTTGATTTTCAGGCTGTTTTAGGGTGGGTGGTCAGCAAATTGACATGTTGTTGCCACACACTTGGCACACACTCGGATTCATCAGCGCACAAGCGCTTCAGTTACCAAAGGGCCAGTTTCATGGCAAACATTTTCGATTTTTTTGACCCCACACGCCTTCACCACGTTCCCCGTCCCGAGGGCGATGCTGCGCACTTCATGAGCAGGCAGGTCAGGTCGGTGCAGGGCAAAGTGGACAAGTCGTCCACCATCCAGCAGATCGTTGTCGAGGCGGCGTCCACGCACGCCAACCGCATGCAGGCCGAGCATGGTACCCGCACGCGCCAGGCTGTCGAGCAGACACAGGAACTGATCGCCGGGGTGACTGCCGAAAGCGCCAAAGGCAAGCTGATGCTGGCCTGGGCCGAATATCTGCGCGATGCCCTCGAGCGTGGCGTGCTCACGCTTGACACCCTGCGCAAGCGGGGCGACATCTTCCTCTCGCACGAAGAAGCAGGTTGCCCGCCGGTGCTGAATTACGACTACGAAGTGGTCATGGACGGGCGCGAACTGCCCGTGCCGTCCAACTACATGTTGCTGCGCATCCTGCCGCCTGCAGGCGTGACGGTGGACGATGTGCGCCGCCCCTACATCGTTATCGACCCGCGTGCCGGCCATGGGCCGGGTATTGGCGGCTTCAAGGCCGACAGCCAGGTGGGTGTGGCGCTGCGCGAAGGCCACCCGGTGTACTTCGTTGCCTTCCACCGCGAGCCCGAGCCGGGGCAATACATCTCCAGCGTGACCCGCAGCGAGGCGGCGTTCGTGCGCGAGGTCATGCGCCTTCACCCCCATGCGTCCAAGCCCATCGTGGTCGGCAACTGCCAGGGCGGTTGGGCCACGCTGCTGCTGGCTGCCACCAACCCTGACCTGACCGGCCCCATCGTCATCAACGGTGCGCCCGTCGCCCCTTGGGCGGGCAAGGTGGGGCAGAACCCTATGCGCTACAACGCCGGGGTGCTGGGCGGCACCTGGATTCCCATGTTGCTGGCCGACCTGGGTGGTGGGATTTTCGACGGGGCGCACCTGGTGCAGAACTTCGAACTGCTCAACCCTGGCCGGACGCTGTACCGCAAATACACCGACCTGTTCCGTGACATCGACAAAGGCGACGAGGCGTTTCTGGACTTCGAAACCTGGTGGGGAGGCTTCTTTTTGCTCAACGAGGCCGAGATCCGCTGGATCGTCGAGCAACTGTTTGTGGGCAACCGGCTGGTCAAGAACGAGGCTCGCATCGAGCCCGGTCGCCCGGTGGACCTGAAAGCTATCCGCGCGCCCATCATTGTGTTTGCCAGCCACGGTGACAACATCACCCCGCCACAGCAGGCGCTGAACTGGATTGCCGAAACCTATGCCGATGTGGGAGAAATCCGCATCCGGGGCCAGCGCATCGTCTACATGGTGCACGACCAGGTGGGTCACCTGGGCATTTTCGTGTCCTCGCAGATTGCCAACAAAGAGCATTCCGAGATGACCTCGACGCTCAAGACCATCGAGGCGCTGGCACCGGGCCTGTACGAGATGGTCATCGAGGACATCACCGAAACCGATGGCCACAAGCATTTCACGGTGGGGTTTGTCGAGCGTACGCTGGACGACATCCGGGCGTTGGACGATGGCCACCATGACGAACGTCCGTTCGCTGCCGTGGCGCGTGCCTCAGAGATTCAGGCGCAGTTGTACGACGGCCTGGTGCGACCGGTGGTCAAGTCCATGGTCACGCCCACCACGGCCGAAATGAGCCGGGCGTTCCATCCGCAGCGCGTCAGCCGGGCACTGATGTCATCGCGCAACCCTTTGATGAAGCACATGGCGCAAACGGCAGATACCGTTCGCCAGGGCCGCAACAAGGCCGCGGCTGACAATCCGTTTCTGGCGGCCGAATCTCTCTGGGTGGACGGCACCCAGCAAGCGATCGACCTCATGCGCGACGCCCGTGACATGGCTTACGAACTTTCGTTCTATGCCATGTGGGGCACGCCTTGGGCAGCCAGTTTCGGACGCTCGCACGAGACGCGTCGCACACTCAAGAGCGTCGATGAGCTGCGCACCCTGCCTGAAGTCACCCAGGCGCTCTACGCGGTTGACCAGGGCGGTTTTGCCGAAGCGGTGGTGCGCATGCTGGTGCTGTTGGCAGACAACCGGGGGCAGGTCAGACGAGATCGGCTGGAGCGTTCCAGCCGTTTGCTGACCCAGTTCGAGCCGTTTGCCTCTCTGGGAGCAGCGCGTCGGGCGGTGCTGATTCACCAGCAGACACTGATTGCCACGTTTGACCCTGAGCAGGCCCTGGAAACCTTGCCCAAGCTGCTGCCCGAGGCCGCAGAGCGTGAACTGGCCACGCAAGTGGTGCAGTTTGTGCCTGGTGCGGTGGCAGAGATGGCACCGCACACGGTGGCGTTGCTGCAGAGCATGCGGGAGGTGCTGGGTTTGGACACAGATGTGAACGATGTGCCGGTGTGCCCGCTGGTGCCGGCGCGCGCGCACAGTGAAGCGCCCACCGAAGCCGCAGCGCCTGCGCGAAAGCGCCCAACGAGCCGCAGAAGCAAGTCTGCTGCGGTGCACAATGGTGGCTTGGAGGCTCGCTGACATGCTGTTGATCAACCGAACGTTTGCCGAACTGGAACCCGGCGACAAAGCTGAACTGCGCCGCCTGGTGACGGCGGACGACCTGTATGTGTTTGCCGCCGTGTCGGGCAACCACAACCCCATGCACCTGCGCGACAGCGACCTGGACGGCGACGGGCGCACCGAACGTGTCGCACCGGGCATGTTTGTGGCCTCGCTCATTTCTGCCGTACTGGGCACCCAGTTGCCCGGTGCAGGCACGCTGTACAAGCGGCAGGTGATCGATTTTCACGAACGTGCCCATGCGGGTGAAGAACTGGTGTGCTCGGTCGAGGTGCTGGACAAGCAGGCCGACGGCACGGTCAGGCTGGGCACCCGCATCCGACGCCTGACGGACGGCGCATGGATTCTGACGGGCGAAGCCGAGGTGCTGGCCCCGCAGGAAAAGTACGAGTTGGACAGTGTGGAACTGCCCGGCCTCATCGTGCAGCGGCACCGGCATTTCGAGGCGCTGTTGGCCCGTGCCAAACCCTTGCCGGCTTTGCCGGTCGCGGTGGTGTGCCCGGACGATGCTAATTCGCTGGGCGGCGCGTTGCTGGCCATGCGCGAAAGCATCATCACCCCCATCCTGATAGGCAAGGCGGCTGCCATCGAGGCGACCGCAGCCGAGCTGGGTGAGGACCTGTCGGGGATTGAACTGATCGACGTGTCCGATGACCAGGCAGCCGCTGCCAAGGCCTGTGCACTGGTGCACGAGGGCCGCGTGGCCGCCGTGATGAAAGGGCACTTGCACACCGATGACCTGCTCAAGCCCATGTTGGAAAAAGGCACCGGTTTGCGCGTGGGCCGCCGGTTCACACACGTGTTTGTGATGGATGTGCCCGGACAGGCCGAACCCATCATGGTGACCGATGCCGCCATCAACATCGCGCCTGATCTGGCCACCAAGGTAGACATCTGCCAGAACGCCATCGACCTGGCCCGTTCGCTGGGCATGGAGCCGCGTGTCGGCGTGCTCAGCGCGGTCGAGACCGTCAACCCCGCCATCCAGTCGTCCATCGACGCGGCGCTGCTGTCCAAAATGGCCGATCGTGGGCAAATTCGCAACGGACATGTTGAAGGCCCCCTGGCCATGGACAACGCGGTGGATCTGGGTGCAGCACGCACCAAAGGGCTCAAGGGCAAGGTGGCGGGGCGCGCCAACATTCTGGTGGTGCCGGGCCTTGATGCCGGCAACATGCTGGCCAAACAGCTCGCCTACGTCAGCCATGCGGAAGGTGCAGGGCTGGTGTTGGGTGCCAAGGTGCCGGTGATCCTCAATTCCCGCTCTGACAGCCCCATGTCGCGCTTGGCCTCGTGCGCAGTGGCCGCTTTGCACCATCTGGCCGGGGGCCAGGCATGACGCAGGCAGTTCTGACACTGAATGCCGGTTCCTCGTCGCTGAAGGTGGCGCTGTTCCCGGCGCAGGGCGACACACCGCTGGCCAGCGGACTGGTGGACAGCATCGGCCCCAACGGCACCAACCGTCTCAGGCGTAGTGATGGCACGCCACTGGCAGCGGCGGGTGGCGACCTGGGCACGCATGTGGGTGCCCTGCGCACCGTCCTGGGCAGTTTGCGTGCCGAATGGCCCGACCTCAGCTTGCTGGCCGTCGGGCACCGCGTGGTGCATGGCGGGCCCAAGTTTGCGGCGCCCACCCTGATTGACGATGCGTTGCTGGCGCAACTGGAAGGGTTTGCGCCGTTTGCCCCGTTGCACCAGCCACACAACCTCGCGGGCATCCGTTCTGCGCGCGAAGCGTTTGCGCAGGTGCCGCAGGTGGCCTGCTTTGACACCGCGTACCACCGCAACCACCCGTGGGTGAACGACGCGTTTGCCCTTCCGCGCGCGCTTTACGACGAGGGGGTGCGGCGCTATGGCTTCCACGGCCTGAGCTACGAGTACGTGTCGGGCGTGCTGCTGCGCGATGCCCCGCAACTGGCTGAAGGCAAGGTGGTGGTGGCCCATCTGGGCAATGGCGCGTCGATGTGCGCCATCCAGGCGGGTCGGTCAGTGGCCTCGACCATGGGCTTTTCCGCGCTCGATGGCCTGCCCATGGGCACGCGCTGTGGCCAGCTCGACCCCGGTGTGCTGCTGTACCTGATGGACCAGCGCCAGATGTCTGCTGCCGACATTTCAGACTTGCTTTACAAGCGCTCAGGCCTGCTGGGGCTGTCGGGCCTGTCCAACGACATGCGCACGCTGGAGGCAGCGGGCACACCCGAAGCGGCGCAGGCGATTGACTACTTTGTCTTCCGCTGCCAGCGCGAAGTGGGTGCCATGGCGGCGGCGCTGGGCGGCATCGACGCGCTGGTGTTCTGTGGTGGTATTGGCGAGAACTCTTCGCTCATCCGCGCACGCATCTGCGAGCGACTGGCCTGGATGGGCATTGAAATTGACCATGCCCGCAATGCGCAACATGCCACGGTCGTTTCGTCGGACCTGGCACGCACCACCGTGATGGTGGTGCCCACCAACGAAGAACTCGTGATTGCCCGTGCCGCCCGATCGGCGGTGGGCTTGGATCAACTCAAGGAGAACACATGAAAGGTGCATTGAAACCGGATGCCGCTGCGGCCATGGTGCCGCAAGGGGCCAGCCTGATGATCGGTGGCTTCATGGCCGTGGGGTCGCCCCACCGCATGATCGACGCGCTGGTGGAGCGCGGCGTGGGCGGCCTGACCGTTATCGCCAACGACACCGCCATGCCCGGCAAAGGCATTGGCAAGCTCATTTCTGCGGGCCTGGTCAAGCGCGTCATCGCGTCGCACATCGGCCTGAACCCCGAGACGCAGGCCAAGATGATTTCGGGTGAAATCGACGTCGAACTGGTGCCGCAGGGCACGCTGATCGAGCGCATCCGCGCCGGTGGCATGGGGCTGGGCGGGGTGTTGACACCCACCGGCCTGGGCACCGAGGTGGAAGAGGGCAAGCAGGTGGTCGAGGTTCAGGGCAAGCGTTTCCTGGTGGAGACCCCGCTGAAGGCCGACTTTGCGCTCGTGGGTGCCTGGCAGGCCGACTACGTGGGCAACCTCAGCTACACGCTGACGGCGCACAACTTCAACCCCATCATTGCATTGGCTGGCAAGACGGTGATAGCCGAGCCCGAGAGCATCGTGCCCGTGGGTGTGATCCCGCCCGATGCGGTCAAAACCCCTGGCGTGCTGGTTGATCACCTGCTGTTGCGCACCCACTGAAAAGGTCTGGTCATGGAAGCAAAAAAACTGATTGCCAAACGCGTTGCCCAGGAGATCAAACCGGGCATGCTGGTCAACCTGGGCATTGGCCTGCCCTCCATGGTGGCCACGTTTGTGTCACCCAGCCTCGGTGTGTTTTTCCAGGCTGAGAACGGGGTCATCGGCCTGGCCGCCCGTCCGCCAGAGGGCATGGAAGACCCGCACCTGACCGATGCAGGCGGCGGTTTTGTGTCCGCCGTGCCGGGTGCGGCCAGCATCGACAGCGCGATGAGCTTTGGCCTCATCAGGGGCGGGCACCTGGACATGACGGTGTTGGGCGGGTTGCAGGTTGATGAACTGGGCCACCTGGCCAACTGGAAAGTGCCCGGCAAGATGGTGCCTGGCATGGGCGGGGCCATGGACCTGGTGACCGGTGCGGCCAAAGTGGTGGTGGCCATGCAGCATGCGGCCAAGGGTGAGTCCAAAATCCTCTCGCGCTGCACTTTGCCCCTGACCTCTGCCCGCCGGGTCGATCTGATCGTCACCGATCTGGCGGTGCTCAAACCCACTGACGAGGGGCTGGTGCTGCAGGAGCGTGCGCCCGGTGTCAGCGTGGATGACGTGCTGGCGGCCACACAGGCCAAGCTGATCGTGCCGGCCGACGTACCCGAGATGCAACTGGTTTGACGGGCCGAGTGTCGCTGGCTGCGGTGCACCTAACCGACCACAGACTTGGGTGACCTGGTGGTCGGCTGCATGGATTGAGCAAGCATGGCGGTAACTATGGCCACAAACGGGGTCGCGTCGATGCTCATGTGGGCTGTTTGCATAATAAAATCAGGTTTGATCGCTTGATTTCATTGGCTTTGTAGCTATTTTTTTCGATGTATCAAGTTGGGTCGATCAATGACCGGGCCAGCCGGTTGTGCCTCTCCAGCAGGGACCCCAAGTCCACTGTGGCGAGCTGACCCTCTCGCACCACCACTTTGCCGTTGACCACCGTGTAGGCCGCCTGCGGGCTGGCGCACAGCAGCAGGCTGGCCACGGGGTCGTGCACGGCACCACCCGCAAAGCCCAGGGTGCGCAGGTCCCACAGCACCACATCGGCACACATGCCGGGCGCGACGTGGCCCACGTCATGGGCGCGGCCCAGCACCTCTGCGCCGCCCCGTGTGGCCATGTGCAGCGCGTCGCGGGTGGTCATGTCGGCGGGCCCCAGGTCGCAGCCGAAGAAGCTGCGTCGCTCGCCTGTGGCAGGGTCGGTGCGGGTTTCGGGCGGCTGCAGGGCGCGGCCCACGCGGGCCAGCAGCAGGGCCTGGCGGGCTTCGTTCACCATGTGGGCGGCATCGTTGCTGGCGCTGCCGTCCACGCCCAGGCCTACCGATACACCGGCATTGAGCATCTTGCGAACCGGGGCGATGCCGCTGGCCAGCCGCATGTTGCTGCACGGGCAATGGGCCACGCTGGTGCGTGTGGCGGCAAACAGGCTGATGCCGTCGTCGTCCAGCTTCACGCAGTGGGCGTGCCACACGTCGGTGCCCAGCCATCCCAGGTCTTGCGCATATTGGGTGGGCGTGCAGTTGAACTTTTCCCGGCTGTAGGCCAGGTCGTGGTCGTTTTCGGCCAGGTGGGTGTGCAGGCGGGTGCCGTGAGCGCGGGCCAGCTCGGCGCTCACGCGCATCAGGTCGCGGCTGACGCTGAACGGGCTGCACGGGGCCACGGCCACGTTGGTCATGCTGCCGTGTTCGGTGCGGTGGTGCTGTTCGACCAGGCGCTGCGTGTCTTTCAGGATGGCGTCTTCGTTTTCCACCACGCGGTCGGGGGGCAGGCCGCCTTGTGACTGGCCCACGCTCATGCTGCCGCGTGTGGCCACAAAGCGCATGCCGATTTCCTGCGCAGCATGGATGCTGTCGTCCAGCCGCACGCCATTGGGGTAGATGTAGAGGTGGTCGCTGCTGGTGGTGCAGCCACTCAGCAGCAACTCGGCCATGGCCACCTGTGTGCTGACATGCACCATTTCGGGCGTCAGGCCTGCCCAGATGGGGTAGAGCCCTTGCAGCCACCCGAACAGCTCGGCATCCTGCACCGTAGGGACGGCGCGGGTCAGGCTTTGGTACATGTGGTGGTGGGTGTTGACCAGACCGGGCGTGACCAAATGGCCCCGCGCGTTCAGTGTTTCACCCCGGCCATTCGCCACGTTGGTGGCGTGTTCTGCAGCCCATTGGGTGGGCAGTTCATCAGCCGGGCCTACCCACTCGATGCGGTGGTCGCGAATGAACAGGCTGGCATCGCGCCACTCCTTGCCGCTGGTGGTCTGGGTGCTGTCAAACGTGGCAATGCAGTGCGCCTGCTCGATGAGCAGGCTGCGGCTTGTGACGGGCATCATGTTGAGTGGGATGTCGGCCATCAGGCCGGGGTGTTGAACTGGCTGATCAGCGCTTTGAGCAATGCGACCAGCTCGGCGCTCAGGGCATGCAGGGGCAGCATGTTCACATGGGAGGACGGGTCGGTGCGTTCGGCATGGCGTTCGCACAGGGCTGCGGCGGTGTGGTGCAGCTTGTGGTGGACGCTGTCGATGGCATCCAGTGTGCTTTGCGGGGCACCCGACAACTGGTCGGTCTGCGCCAGCCATTGGCCAAACAGGCATTGTGTCGGGTCGAGCGGTGGTGGGGTGCTGCGCTCACCTGCAAAAAAAGCTTCCATCGCATTGACCCAAGCCCTGTGCTCGACGCAAGCGGTGAGTATGGGCAGTACGCCCTGGGGCACAGGAGCTGCGCGTTGCCACAGCGGGTCCGGACGCCAGGTCGACACCCACTGCACAAGTTTGTCTGCGGGCATGGGCCTGGCCACGCCATAACCTTGGGCATGCTCGCAGCCCAGTTGCAACAGCATTTCGCCGTGTTCAACGGTTTCCACGCCCTCGGCGATCACGCGGCGGTCGAATGCTCGGGCCAGCCCCACCACGCCGTGCAGGATGGCAAGGTCATCGGGATCGTCAAGCATGTCTCGCACAAAGCTCTGGTCGATTTTGAGCAAGCCGACGGGCAGGCGTTTGAGGTAGGTGAGTGATGAGTAGCCGGTGCCGAAGTCATCCAGCGAAAAGTGCACGCCCAGTTGTTTGCAGGCCTCGATAGTCTGTGACACGTGAGCCATGTCTTCGAGCGCACTGGTCTCCAGTAACTCCAATTCGAGATCGGCTGCCGGTACGCTGGGGTGGGTGGCAAGGTGACGCGTCAGTTTGGCCACAAACTGCGGGTCCTGCAGTTGGCGGGCACCGATATTGACGCTCACAGGCACCAGCAGGCCTTCGGTCCGCCACGCAGCCATTTGGGTCAGGGCGGTGTCGATCACCCAGTTGCCGACGTCAATGGACAGCGGATGGTCCTCGATCACGGGCAGGAACACGCCGGGTGCCAACAAGCCTCGTTCCGGATGTTGCCAGCGTATGAGCGCCTCAGCCCCCACGACCTTGCCCGTTCGCATGTTGACTTTGGGTTGGTAGTGCAGCACAAATTCCCCGTTGGACAGGGCCTGACGGATGCGGTCCAGGCTTTCGTGATGCCCGCGAACGGTTCTGTCCTGCTCACTGTCAAACACGTGGTAACGGTTTTTGCCCGCGAGCTTGGCCTGGTACATGGCCTGATCGGCCTGGCGCAGCAACTGGTCACCATCGACATCTTCGTTCTGTGGGAAAAACGTCACGCCTATGCTGGCTGACAGCTGCAAGGTCAGTTCACCCACTTGCACAGGCTGGGCGGTGGCTTCCAGCATCCGGGTCAGCATGGGCACGCTGTCGGCCACTTCGGGCAAGTCCACCAGCACCGCTGCAAACTCGTCGCCACCCGGCCTGGCGAGTGTGTCGCCTTCGCGCAGTATGGGCTTCATGCGTTGGGCCAGGGCCACCAGCAACTGGTCGCCCACATCGTGCCCGTGCTGGTCGTTGATGCGCTTGAAACCATCCAGATCGATGTAGGCCACCGCCAGCAGCACGTTGCGCCGTTGCGTCTGCGCCATGGCTTGGCGCATGCGGTCGCTCAACAGCACGCGGTTGGGCAGATTGGTCAGGGCGTCGAAGTGTGCAATGTGTTGCAGTTGGCTCTGGTGCGCCTTGACGGCCGTGATGTCTGAAAACAAGGCCACATAGTGCTCTGCACCGCCATGTGCATTGCGCACGGTGCTGATGGTCAGCATCTCGGCGTACACCTCGCCGTCTTTGCGCCGGTTCCACACCTCGCCGTGCCAATGGCCGGTCAGTGTCAGGCTGTGCCACATGGCTGCGTAAAAGGCTTTGTCCTGTCTGCCCGAGCTGAGGATGTTCGGCGTGCGCCCCAGCACATCCTCACGGCTGTAGCCGGTGATGTGGGTGAACGCCGCATTGACTTCAACGATCTTGCCGCCCAGGTCGGTGATGAAGATCCCCTCTGCAGCATGGGCAAATACGTTGGCAGCCAGCCGCAGTTGTTCGTCACTGCGCTCACGCTGGCGCATCTGCAACTCCAGCAGGTCCCGCTGGGCTTCGACCTGTTTGCGCAGGCTTTCGCGTTCCAGCAGGTTGGCAACGCGCAGGCGCGCCACGCTGGCTTTGAGCGGTTTGGTGAGGTAGTCTGCTGCGCCCAGTGCAAGACCCCGGGTTTCAGAATCGGTGTCGTTCTGGCTGGTGATGAATACAACCGGAATGGATTGCAGCGACGGATCGGCTTTGATGCGCTGGCAGGTCTCGAACCCGTCCATCTCGGGCATCATCACATCGAGGAGGATGGCATCCGGCTTCAATTGAGCGGCCAATGCCAGGCCGGTTGCGCCCGAGTCGGCCGTGTAGACGTCGCAGTCGCGCTCGAAGATGGCTTTGAGCAGCATCAGGTTGACAGGGCCGTCGTCTATGGCCAGGAGCGTGGGCCGTCGCGAATGCATGGGTGTTCCGGGCGAGTGTGACAGGTTGGTTTGGCTGCTTTTTAGCATGAAATCCCGGGCACTTGCATGAAAGACCGCGAGGGCATTGCGCCAATGTCATGCGGCACGGTTTCCGATCTGTCAATCAGACCGACGGTCGTCTGATGCGGATGAATGGTGCCTTGTGTTTGTTGTAATGCCTGTCAGGAGGTTGACCGTACCAGTCGCCGGAACGGTCCTTGGAAACATGGTTACTGACACAGAGGTTCGTCCGGCTCATCCCACCCCAGGTACTTTTGGCGCAATAGCTGCGCCGATTACTCCGTCAGGTTCGGTCGAGATCCCATCACGTGTTTACATGGGCGCTGTCGTTGGGCTGGCCGGGTGTGGAGGTGGCGGAGCAGGTAGCACAGCAATCAACGAGGGCAGCGGCGGTGGCTCAGCTGGTGGAAGTGTTGGGGGCAGCAGCCCTCCACCATCTTCTCCGGCACCCGCTACCCTGGCGCCCGTCACCGCCTTGGAAGCAGCCCGGTTTCTCGGTCAGGCTGCATTCGGTGGGACTTCTGCTGAGGTGGCAGCCGTGCAGAGCAAGGGCTTCGAGGCTTGGTTGAACGAACAGATGGCCATGCCGAGGGGGCAGTCGCATTGGGACTGGATGGTCGCAAACGGGTATGCCGTCTCCACCAATCTGTTCAACTTCTCAGGGGTGGACAACACGATCTGGCGCAAACTGATGTCCTCCCCCGATGTGCTGCGCCAAAGGGTGGCTTTCGCACTGAGCGAAATTTTTGTCATCTCCATGGATGGTCTTCCGGTGAGCTGGCGTGGCATGGTCGCGGCCAACTACCTGGACATTCTGGAAGCCCATGCCTTTGGCAACTACCGGCAATTGTTGGAAGCCGTCACGCTGTCGGTTGGAATGGGCGTGTACCTGAACATGCGCGGCAACCAGAAAGCCGACGGCAAAGGCCGCGAGCCTGACGAAAACTACGCCCGCGAGGTGATGCAGCTTTTAACAATTGGCTTGCACAAGCTCAACCCTGACGGTTCGGTCCAGACAGTGAATGGCGCGCCGGTTGACAGTTATACGCAAGACGACATCCGGGGGCTGGCCCGTGTGTTCACCGGATGGGACTATGACCGGCCGAGTGCATCGGTGCCCGACCACGCCGCGCGGCCCATGGCGTTCAGCGCCAGCCGCCATTCGCCTGAAGCCAAGTCTTTTCTGGGTGTGAATCTGCCTGCCGGCACAGATGGCGTGGGTGAGTTGGGGATTGCGCTTGACACCCTGGCCAATCATCCGAACGTGGGGCCTTTCATCGGGCGGCAGCTCATCCAGAGGTTGGTGAGCAGCAACCCCAGCCTGGCCTATGTGAGCCGTGTGGCGGCTGCATTTGCGAACAATGGGCAGGGTGTCCGTGGTGACCTGACAGCCGTGGTGCGGGCAGTGTTGATGGACGTGGAGGCCCGAACACCATCGACACAGCCGGGGAGTGGCAAGCTGCGCGAGCCGATTTTGCGACTGGTGCAATGGGCCAGGACGTTCAACGCATCGTCGCCTTTGGGGCAATGGAACGTGGGGAATACCTCCAGCGCATCGACGCGCCTCGGGCAAAGCCCCTTGAGATCGCCCTCGGTTTTCAACTTTTTCCGGCCGGGTTACGTGCCACCCGGTACGCCACTGGGCTCGGCAGGCCTTGTGGCACCCGAATTTCAGATCACCAACGAGTCCACCGTGGTGGGCTACGCCAACTGGATGCGCACCGTCATCGGTAACGGTGTGGGAGAGGTCAAGGCCGATTACACGCCTTGGCTGCCCCTGGCGGGTGACGCACCCGCGCTGTTCGATGCCCTGAACAGTTTGCTGGCAGCGGGTCAGTTGGGTGCAGTTTCTCGGGCCACCGTCACTGCAGCAGTTGCCAGCATGCCTGTCAGCACGGAAGTCAATCGCATTAACCGAATCTGCGCCACCGTCTGGCTGATCATGTGCTCGCCCGAGTATCTGGCGCAAAAGTGAGCGACCAGACTCTGTTTCCAGACAGGAGTACCCAGTGTCACATTCCAATTCGTCGGTTCATCGGGTGCAGCAAGGCGTGTCCACTCTCCAGCGGCGGGAGTTCCTGCGCCGTGGTGCGGCGTTGTCCGCTGCTGGTGTGGCAGCGCCCTGGGCGTTGTCGCTGGCAGCCATGGGCGAGGCGGCTGCTGCCACAACTGTGAACGACTACAAAGCGCTGGTTTGCGTGTTCCTGTATGGCGCGAACGATCACAACAACACGGTGGTGCCGTTTGATGCAGCCACACACGCCACTTACACCAGCATTCGCGCCAGCCTGGCTACGCCGCGTGACCAGTTGCTGGCTCTGAACCCCCGAACGGCGTTGCCGTCCAGCTCACAAATGGGCCTGGCACCGCAGTTGACGGGCCTGAAAAGCCTGTTTGACGCAGGTCGCATGGGCGTGGTGCTGAATGTGGGGCCGTTGGTGGTGCCTACCACGCTTGCTCAGTACTACGCCAAGAGCGTGCCCCTGCCGCCCAAACTTTTTTCGCACAACGACCAGCAGTCCATCTGGCAGTCCAGCCTTGCCGAAGGGTCCACGTCCGGCTGGGGTGGACGCCTGGGTGACCTGTTTTTGGCCAACAATGCCACCAGCACGTTTACCTGCATGAATGTCTCGGGCAATGCCGTGTTCATGTCAGGCCAGCAAGCGGTGCAATACCAGGTCAGCTCCACTGGCGCTGTGAAACTCAGCGCTACAACGGGCAACTCGTTTGGCTCGCCTGCGGTGTCTCAGGCCTTGCAGACGCTGACCCAGGCAACCAGCAATCATTGGATGGAGGCCGAGCATGCCCGCATCATGAAGCGGGCTGTGCAGGCCGAGGCGCAACTTTCTGCCGGCCTGGCCGCTGCACCGACCCTGACCACTGCCTTCAACAGCGCCAACCCCTTGGCGACGCAACTGCAAATGGTCGCGCGCACCATCGCGGCACGAAATGCCTTGGGCACAAAGCGGCAGGTGTTCTTTGTGTCGTTGGGTGGCTTTGACCTGCATGACAACTTGCTGACCCAGCATCCTGGGCTGCTGACCAACGTGTCAGAGGCCATCAGCAGCTTTTACGCGGCTACAGTTGAATTGGGCGTGGCCAGTCAGGTCACAACCTTTACAGCGTCTGATTTTGGCCGCACGCTGACGAGCAATGGCGACGGGTCCGATCATGGCTGGGGCAGCCATCACTTTGTATTGGGTGGTGCAGTGGCAGGTCAGCAGTTTTACGGTAAGCTGCCCTCGATGGCGGTCAATGGGCCTGACGATGTGGGCCAAGGTCGCCTGCTGCCTACCACGAGTGTTGACCAACTGGGTGCTGCGCTTGCCACCTGGTTCGGCGTGCCGGTGTCCGATCTGCCTACCGTGTTCCCGAATGTGGGCAACTTTGATCTTGGCACGCTGCCGTTGTTTCAGTGACTTTTCACCCGTGTTAGGTTGAAAGGTACGCAAATTGCTTTAACTGCGCGTCATACCTAACGATTGGTTTTATGGTTCATCTGAACGTCCGGATCGCATTGGCCTATCAGGTGCTGCACACCGGTGCCGACTTCGTTTTCAACATCCAGGCTGCTTACACGTCATTGCAAACGGTTTCGGCTGAGCAGTTGGTGATCGCACCGATGGGTACGTGTGAACAGGGTATCGATGGCGTTACGCACAATCGCACACTGAGGTTGCATGCTTCGCCCGGCCCGCTGAAGCTGACATACACCGCAACGGTGGACATCAATCACCACCTCGCACTGACTGCTGAACTGCAGGAAGTGCCGGTTGCCCAACTGCCGCTGCCCGTTTTGCCCTATCTATATCCCAGTCGGTACTGCCAATCGGATGCTTTGGGCAGCATGGTGATGGAGTTGTTCGGGTCACATAAGCCTGGCTATGCCAGGGTACTGGCTGTGCAGGCTTGGGTGCAGTCCCAGGTGACTTTTCGTTCCAACAGCAGCAACTCTGCCACATCGGCACTGGACACCCTGCGTGACAGGGCTGGCGTGTGCCGGGACTTTGCACATTTGATGATTGCCTTGTGTCGCGCACTGAACATGCCCGCCCGCTTTACCACCGGTACCGATTTTGGTGCAGATCCCGTCCTGGGGCCGCCCGATTTCCATGCATATGTCGAGGTCTACCTGAGCCACCGCTGGTTCATCTTCGATCCCTCAGGTACTGCCATACCGTTGGGTTTCATACGAATTGGCACCGGTCGGGATGCCGCAGATGTATCCATCGCCACCATTTTTGGCAACGTGCTTGCCGAACAACCCGTGGTTTCGGTGTTCGCCGACCCCGGATCACATGGGCAATACCTGATGCCAAGCGCTTCAATCTATGGAATTTCCACCGCCTGACCATTGCATGCATGCTGCACCAAGAAGAGGCGGCACAGTACTTGCTGATTAATCCAGTCTTTCAACTCACTGGAGAAATCATGAAAAAGGCATGGCTTGGTTTGGCTTGTTTGGCAGTGTCTGCGGGTGCTATGGCACAGAGCAATGTGCAGCTGATGGGGCTGGCAGATGCGTACGTGGGTTCCGTGAAAATGGCAGGCGATGCCACGCGTGCCAACAAAATGGGCACAGGTGGCATGACCACTTCGTGGTTCGGCATGCGTGGCACAGAGGACCTGGGTGGCGGTCTGAAAGCCAACGTGGCTTTCACCGGGTTCTTTCGCCTCGACACAGGCTCACAGGGCCGTTTCAACGGTGACAACCTGTTTTCGCGCGATGCCAACGTCAGCCTGGCAGGTGGGTTTGGCACCGTGATGCTGGGGCGTGGACTGGCTCCCAACTTTTTGCCGACGGTGCTGTTCAATCCGCTGGGCGACTCTTTCGGCTTTTCGCCTCTCATCATTCACAACAACGTCAACCTGGGTACCCGGTTTGCTCGCAACAACCCGTCTGACACCGGTTGGTCCAGCGAAGTGCTGTACTCCACACCCACCATGGGCGGGCTCCGTGCCAACATCCACTATGCATTGACCGGCGTGGCCGGTAAGAAGAACATTGGCGGTAACCTGATGTATGCCGCTGGTCCGCTGGGCTTGACGGCCTACTACGAGCGTGACCAGTTGACCAACCCGAACACCAGCGTGTTTGCCGATGGCTCTACCAAAACCGTTTGGATGCTGGGTGGCTCATACGATGCCAAGGTCGTCAAAGGGTTTGTGACCTACGGCGAGTCCAAGAGCAGTTTGGCCACCACGCCCAAGCAAACCACCTTCAGCTTGGGTGCGTCGGTGCCGGTGGGTCCCAACGGCAAGATCCTGGCGGCCTATGCCAACTCCAAACCAGACAACGGCAATCGTCGCCAGACGACGACTGTTGGCTATGACCATTTCCTGTCCAAGCGGACCGACGTCTACGCCATGCTGATGAACGACCGCCTGACCACGTTCAGCAGTGGCACCAGCCTGGCGTTGGGCGTGCGCCACCGCTTCTGACGAGGTGCTTGGGGGCGTTCAGCCCAAGCGTGACAGGGCAGCGCTGGCATCGTCTCGCCAGTGCTGCATCGCCTGGTAATAGCCTTCCCAAACGCAGCCATTGCAGCCTCGGCCGCAGCACGTGGTCGGCTCGGGCGGCGGGGCGCGCAAGGTCACGTGGGCCTGGGCCGCACGGCCTTCAAACCACCCCACCACCGCGCGTGCGTTGGCCACTTCGTTCAGCGGGATGCGCTCGGGCGGGTAACGGACAAACCGGGCCACACTGCCCTGGGGCACGGTGACGGTTTCGAGAAACATGTTTGCTGGCCGCACCCAAGTGCCCCTGTCGCCGTAAAGGGCCCGGTACACCACCATGGGTTGCAAGGTTTCACTGCACCGTGCGGTTTCCAGCACTTCGTACCAACTGCCTTTGTGGTGCCGGTACAGCCCCGTCGGCACGGGTGTCAGCGGGGGCAAATCGTTCGCGTCGCTCATGTTGATTTCCGTATAGGCCCAATGCGGGCAGGAAATGTGTGAATGCAGCCCGTGCAATAAGCTTACCCGCCATGAAAGCCTACCGTGCCGCTTTGCTGCGCTTTGATTCAAATGACCAACCGGTCCATGACACCGACGGCCTGTTGGTGACCGCACCTGACGCGTCAGGCACACAACGTGTGGTGGCGTGCGGTGCATGGTCGGCCCTCCGGCACCTGCTGGACCAGCCCGATGCATCGGGCATCGAGGTACAGCACTGGCCGGGCAAACTGATTGCACCAGGGTTTGTGGATGCGCACGTGCACTACCCGCAGGTGGACGTGATCGGCTCGCCGGCGGACGGTCTGCTGCCCTGGCTGGAGCACTACACGTTTCCGGCAGAAACCCGGTTTGCCGATGCAGGTCATGCCCAACACATGGCCAGGGTGTTTCTGGATGAATTGCAGCGCAACGGCGTGACCACTGCGCTGGCCTTTGCCACCTCACACCCCGAGTCGGTCAACGCACTGTTGACCGAGGCCCAGGCCAGGCGCATGCGGCTCATCACCGGCATGTGCCTGATGGACCAGAACGCCCCGGATGGTTTGCGCAACCCGCCCAGTGCGCCCGGCTTGGCCGATGCTGCCGAGCACAGCCTGTTGCAGACTGAAAGCTTGATCCGGCACTGGCATGGCAAGGGGCGACTGGGCTATGCCATCACGCCACGCTTCGTGCCCACCTGTTCTGATGTACAACTGCGCGGTGCGGGCGAACTGGCTGCGCGCTACCCGGATGTGTGGGTGCAGTCGCACGTGGCTGAAAACCGCAATGAAATTGCCTGGGTGCGCCAGCTTTACCCGCAGGCGCGCAGCTACCTGGACGTGTACCACCGCTACGGGTTGCTGCGTGAGCGCACCGTGTATGCACACGGCATTTATCTTGACGATGCTGACCGTGCCCTGCTGCGCGACACCGGCAGCGCCATTGCCGTCAGCCCCACCAGCAACCTGTTTCTGGGCAGCGGCCTGTTTGACTTTGAAGCCGCCCAGCGCAGCGGACACCTGCACGGTCTGGCCAGCGATGTGGGTGGCGGTACCTCGTTCTCGCCGTTCGAGACCATGAAAGCCGCTTACTTCACCGGGCGCATGGCGCTGGAGGCGCAGGGCGGCGTGCCCAAACCGGGCTTGAGCCTGAGCCCTAGCCGCATGTGGTGGTTGCACACCGCGGGCGGTGCGCAGTCTCTGGGGTTGGCTGGCACCGTGGGCAATCTCAACGTAGGTGCCGAAGCAGACTTTGTGGTGTTGGATCCGTCAGCCACACCGCTGCTGGCGAGGCGCACGGCCGCAGCCCAGTCGGTGGAGGAATGGCTGTTTGCCTTCATCATCCTGGCGGACGATCGGGCGGTGGCATCCACGGTGTTGGCTTGATTTGAGGTGGCGACGCCGGTCAGGCTGACGACTTACGGGCTGACGTCGGGCGGTCTGACATCGGGCGGTCTGACATCGGGCGGGTTTTTGAGGCTGGTCAATGGGTGGCTTGCACCGCCCACAGCACCCGTTCGGCCGTGGCGGGCGCATCCAGTTTCACGGGCCCAGACAATCCCGCTTTCGAGCGCGCCTGTGCCACCGCATCGCGGATGGCTTCCCACACGCTGATGCCCAGCATGAACGGGGGTTCACCCACCGCTTTGCTGCCGCCCACGTTGTCTTCCTGGTTCGCTTCGGGCCACAGCGTCACCTTGAAATGCTCGGGCACGTCGCCCGCCGCCGGGATTTTGTAGGTGCTGGGTGCGCGTGTCAGCAGCGCACCGGGGTTGCGCTCGGTATCGGGGGCGGCCCACACCAGTTCTTCGGTGGTCAGCCAGCCCATGCCTTGCACGAAGGCCCCCTCGATCTGACCGATGTCCAGCGCCGGGTTGATGCTGTGGCCCACGTCGTGCAGGATGTCCACCGCCAGCACCCGGCTCTCGCCGGTCAGGGTGTCGATGGCCACTTCGGTGCAGGCTGCACCATAGGCGAAGTAGTAGAACGGCCGGCCGGTGAGGGTGGTTTTGTCGTAGTGGATCTTGGGCGTGCGGTAAAAGCCGTCGCTCCACAGCTGGATACGGTTGGCGTATGCGGCCTGCACCACGCTGTCAAACGTGCGGGTGGTGTGGGGGCTGACCACCAACCCCACGGGAGGTGCATCGGCCGGTGCGCCGGGTGGCGTGCCGCACACCAGTTGCACCTCGCCCGCGCCGCAGCCGTCCAGTCCGGCCACGAAGGCGGCCAGGTTGGTCCTGACGTTGCGGGCCGCATACTGGGCGGCGCGGCCGTTCAGGTCGGTGCCGCTGCTGGCGGCAGTGGCGCTGGCATTGGGCACGCGGGCCGTGTCGGACGCGCTGACCTGCACGCGGTGCAGCGGCAGCCCCAGCTCGCTGGCCACAATTTGCGCCACCTTGGTGTGCAGGCCCTGGCCCATTTCGGTGCCACCGTGGTTGACCAGTACGCTGCCGTCGGTGTACACGTGCACCAGCGCGCCCGCCTGGTTGAACAGGGTGGCCGTGAAGCTGATGCCAAACTTGACCGGCGTGAGCGCGATGCCGCGCTGGATGATGGGGCTGCCAGCATTCCACCGGGCGATGGCAGCCTTTCTTTCCTGATAGCTGCAATCCCTTTCCAAACAAGCGATGAGGGGCAAAAGAATGTTGTCTTCCACCGCCATGCCGTAGTGGGTCACGTTGCGCTGGGCCGGCGTGGGGTTGTGGGCCGACACCGACGGCAGGGGATGTGCCAGTGGTTCGTCGCTGTACAGGTTGGCCAGGCGGACAGCCAGTGGGTCCAGCCCGAGGTGGCGTGCCACGTCGCCCAGGATGGTTTCGATGGCAATCACGCCCTGCGGGCCACCGAAGCCGCGAAACGCGGTGTGGCTTTGCGTGTTGGTTTTGCAGCGGTAGCTGCTGATGGCCACATCCTGCAAAAAGTAGGCGTTGTCGGCATGGAAGATGGCCCGGTCAGACACGGGGCCGGACAGGTCGGCCGAGAAGCCGCAGTGCGCCAGTTGGGTGAGCTTCAGGCCGCACAGGCGGCCCGTGTCGTCGAAGCCCACGGTGTAGTCCACGCTGAATGGGTGGCGCTTGCCGGTGATGACGAAGTCGTCGTCCCGGTCCAGGCGCATCTTCACCGGGCGGCCCGTGTGGTGGGCGGCCAGCGCGGCCCAAACCGCCAGGTGCCCGCTCTGGGTTTCCTTGCCGCCAAACCCGCCACCCATGCGGCGGCATTCCACCCGAACCTGGTGCAGCGCCAGGCCAAGGGCGTGGGCCACCCAGTGTTGCGCTTCCCCGGGGTGTTGGGTGCTGCTGTGGATGAGCCACTGCTGCTGCTCCTGCGGCAGGGCATAGGCAATCTGGCCTTCGAGGTAGAAGTGCTCCTGTCCCCCGACCTCGAACGCGCCCGACAGCCGGTGCGGTGCGCGCGCCAGGGCTGCCGTGGCATCTCCCCGCGCCACGTGCACCGGCGGCAGGACGTAGCTGCCCTGCGCATGGGCGTCGCGGGCATGGAGGGTGGCTGGCAGCGGGGTGATATCTGCGCGCACCAGTCGGGCTGCCCGGCGGGCCGTGTTCACGTCGGTGGCCACCACCAGCGCCATGACCTGTCCCACATGCTGCACCGTACCCTGCGCCAGGATGGGCTCGTCGTGCCCGAAGGCGGCCAGGATCGGGTCGCCGGGAATGTCATGGGCGGTCAGCACGGCTACCACGCCGGGCACCGCCAGGGCAGCCGCCACATCGAGGCCGTTCAGGCTGCCATGCGCCACCGGTGACAACACCGGTGCGGCATGCAGGGTGCCGGCGGATTCCGGGATGTCGTCCACATAGGGTGCGGCACCCCTGACCTGTGCGTGCGCGCTTTCATGGAACGCGTTCTGGCCGATCGCTTCACCGGCGGACGGGGCGGGGTGTGGGAGGCTGGGGGGAGGGGTCATCGCATTCATGCCACGGCTCCGGTCAACGCAGCCAGGCTGCTGTGTTCAAGGTTGGTGTGGGCGGTGCCTGTGCTCTCGGCCCAGGCACGGTGCAACAGAGCGGCCAGCGCGGTTCGGCGGTAGGCGGCGCTGGCGCGCATGTCTGAGATGGGCGCGAACTCGGCTTGCAACGCGTCGGCGGCCTGCTGCACGGTGGCCGCGTTCCACGTGCGCCCCTGCAGGGCGGCCTCGGTCTTGCGTGCACGCACCGGCGTGGCGGCGACGCCGCCCACACCGAGGCGTGCCTCGGCCACCACCCCGTCACGCAGGACGATGCGCAGCCCCAGGCACACGGCCGAAATGTCGTCTTCAAACCGCTTGCTGAGTTTGTAAGCCCGAAGGAACTCACCGTTCAATGAAGCGGCATCGGCGTGGGGCACAAGGGCCCGGCCGGCTGGTGGCACCAGGATGTGCGTCAGCACCTCATCTGGGCGCAGGGCAGTCCGGCGGTAGCCGGTGTAGAACTGCTCCAGCGGCAACTCACGGGCGTGAATGCGGGTCTGAGAACCGGTAGGAATCGGCCCGTCACCTGCGGGCGTGTCGGGCTCGGCCCGCATCAGCCGCACCCAGGCACCGAGCGCCAGCAACAACGGCATGCTGTCGCCGATGGGCGAGCCGTTGGCCACGTTGCCGCCCAGTGTGCCGGCGTTGCGCACCGGCAGCCCGGCAAACCGGCTGGCAAAGGTGGCCAGCACCGGTCGCGTGGCAACGAGTGCGTCAAATGCGTCGGTCAGCGTGGCCGCCGCGCCAATGGACAGCCAGTTGCCTGGTGCGTCTCCGGCCGGGGGGGCACTGCCGGAGAGGGCGGACGGAGGGGGCTCGGTGGCCACCTGCAGCAAGTCGGCCACCCGGGTCACGTCCAGGACGTGCGCTGGCACCTGGTGCTGTTTGGTGACCCACAGACCGACGTCGGTGCACCCCGCCACCAGTTGGGCGGTGGGGTGTTGGGCCCGCCGCTGCAAGAGTCTGTCCAGGCGCAGGGGCTGGTGATAGCCGGTGTGCGTTGGATGTGAAGGAAAATCGTCTTCTGAAGCTTGATGTGTTTGATGAAGCAGCTTCAGTTTTTCAAGCAGTTGGGGCTCGTCAACCGTTTGCAGGGCGTGGTTCAGCATGTGCTGGGCCGCGTCCAGGATGGGGCGGTAGCCTGTGCAGCGGCACAGGTTGCCCGACAGGGCCTGCAGCGCGTCTTCACGGGTCACGGAGCGTGGCGGGGTGTTCAGTTTTGCCGCTTCGGCCAGACGGGTCTGGTACAGCGCAAACAGGCTCATGGCAAAGCCCGGTGTGCAAAACCCACATTGGCTGGCATGGTGTTGCACCAGTGCCTGCTGCACGGGGTGTGGCCGCTTGCCGGATGCCAGGTCGTCCACCGTCCACAGGGCCTGGCCCTGCACCGCGTGGGCCAGTTGGATGCAACTGTTCACGGCCCGGTAGTGGAGTTGGCCGTCGGGTCCGGGCTGCGCCAGCACGACGGTGCAGGCACCGCAGTCGCCGCTGCGGCAACCTTCCTTGGTGCCGGTCAGCCCCAGGTCGTTGCGCAGCAGGTCCAGCAGGGTGCGGCCCGGTGGTACATTGCCCAGCCCCTGTACCCTGCCGTTGCGGACGAACTGCAGCGGCGAGGTGCCGGGCGGCTGGGGTGAGGGCTGTGCCAGGGCCGAAGGAGGGGTGGTCAGAGGATGGGTCATGGGAGATGTCACGGGTGCTCGCCGGTGCGCTGGTGTATGCGGGTCAGCTTAGTGACCGGGTGGATGTTGTGCATACGCAATGGCGTATGGTTGGCATGGGGGAATTGATATTAAACCGCAACCGCTTTTCGACAAGATTGACCTTCATCTCATCAAGGTTTTGCATACCGTGTTGTCCGAACGCAGTGTTTCCCGTGCCGCCGTCCGCCTGGGCATGTACCAGCCAGCGGTGAGCAGCGCGTTGAAGCGGCTGCGAGACATCTCGGGCGACCCCTTGCTGGTGCGCTCCGGTGGGGCCATGGTGCCCACCGAAGCGGGCCTGCGCATGCTGGAGCCTGCTGCGCACATCCTGCGCAGCGCCGAGACCCTGTTTTCCGATGCGCGCGGTTTCGACCCGGCCACGTCCGAACACACATTTTCGGTGGCGGCCAGTGACTACCTGGACCCGCTGTTCCTGCCGCAGCTGGTGGCCCTGCTGAAACGGTCGGCACCGTTGTGTCCGATCGAGGTGCATTCGCTCAGCGGCAAGACCGATTACCGGGACCAACTGGCGCAAGGCGAGGTGGATGTGGTCATTGGCAACTGGCCCAAGCCGCCGCCCGACTTGCACCTGGGCCGCCTGTTCGGTGACGAGGTGGTGTGCCTGGTCAGCCAGAACCACCCGGCCGTGCGCCGGGGCTGGACGCAGTCAGACTGGTTGCATGCCGAGCACGTGGCACCCATGCCCACCCACCCGGGTGCGCGTGGCGTGATTGACGAGCACCTGGACAGCCTGGGTCTGACGCGGGTGATCAGCACCCGGTGCGCCCATTTCGGCCTCATTCCCGGCATGGTGGCATCCAGCTTGCTTGTGCTGACCACGGGCCGCCAGTATTGCGAACGCTTTGTGGCGCAGTTGCCGGTGGTGGTGGTGCCACCGCCCATCGAGTTTCCGCGCATGATGTACTACCAGCTCTGGCACCCGCGCACACAGGGGTCGAGCGCGGGGCGCTGGTTGCGCGAGCAGATCAAGACCGTGGCAACATCGTTGCGCAAGCAGCCATAATTTTCAGTAGCGAACAGTTGTTTAAAATCGAGCGATGAAAGCATATTTTGTTCATATTTTGTTTGCCAAGGATGTCGCATGACGTCCGGGGTTGAACACCCCACCGCGTCGGCTGCAGCCTCCAGGTTGTCACTGCGCGGCATCACCAAGCGTTATCCCGGTGTGGTGGCCAACAGCGATGTGTCCCTCACGGTTCAGCCGGGCGAAATCCATGCCGTGCTGGGTGAAAACGGTGCCGGCAAGTCCACGCTGATGAAAATCATCTACGGTGCCGTCAAGCCCGATGAAGGGCAGGTGCTGTTCAACGGGCAGCCCAGCACCATCCGCAACCCGCAGGAGGCGAGGGCGCTGGGCATCAGCATGGTGTTCCAGCATTTCAGCCTGTTCGAGGTGCTGACCGTGGCCGAGAACGTCTGGCTGGGCCTGTCCAAAACCCTGCCGCTGACCGAGGTCACGCGCCAGATCCGCGAGACCGCAGCCGCCTATGGCCTGGACATTGACCCCGACCGGCCCGTTCACACCCTGAGTGTGGGCGAGATGCAGCGGGTGGAAATCATCCGTGCGCTGCTGACGCACCCGCAGCTGCTCATCCTGGACGAACCCACGTCGGTGCTCACCCCCCAGGCGGTGGAGAAGCTGTTCGTGGTGCTCAAGAAACTGGCGGCCGAGGGTTGCAGCATCCTGTACATCAGCCACAAGCTGCACGAAATCCGCGAGCTGTGCACCGCCTGCACCGTGTTGCGCGGTGGCAAGGTCACGGGGGTGTGCAACCCCCAGAACGAAAGCAATGCTTCGCTCAGCCGCCTGATGATCGGTGCGGAGCCCCCGGCGCTCGACCTGCGGCCGCAGGCAGCGGGGGAAACCGTGTTGACGGTGCGCGACCTGTCATTGAAACGCGCCGACCCCTTTGGCACCGACTTGCTGCACATCGACCTCAAGGTGTGTGCCGGCGAGGTGGTGGGCATTGCGGGTGTGTCGGGCAACGGGCAGGGCGAGTTGCTGCGCGCGCTGTCCGGAGAAGACCCGCGTGCCCCGAGTGGCACCGTGTGGATGGCCGTTTCCACGCATGCCCACGCGCTGGTGCCCGCCAGTTTGCGGGGCAAGGTGCACGACCTGTGCGGATCGAGCCCGGCGGCCCGGCGCAAGATGGGTCTGCACTTCGTGCCGGACGAGCGGCTCGGCCGCGGCGCGGTGCCGCAACTGGGCCTGGCACACAATCTGTTGCTGACGCGGCGTGAATCGGTGTCGGGCGGCATCGGCTGGTTGAAGCTGGGCCAGTTGCGGGGGCAGGCGCAAGGCATCATCGAACGGTTCAAGGTCAAGGCGGCGGGCCCCGATGCCGCGGCCAAGTCGCTCTCTGGAGGCAATTTGCAGAAGTTCATCGTGGGCCGCGAGATCGAGGCCCGACCCGCACTGCTGATCGTCAGCCAGCCCACCTGGGGGGTGGACGTGGGCGCGGCGGCGCAGATCCGGGGCGAAATCCTGAAATTGCGCGACGCGGGTTGTGCGGTGCTGGTGGTCAGCGAAGAGCTGGACGAGCTGTTCGACATGTCCGACCGCTTGCACGTCATGGCCAAGGGCAAGTTGTCGCCCAGCCTGAACCGGGCCGATGCAACGGTCGAGCGCATTGGCGAGTGGATGTCCGGGTTGTGGGACCCGCCCCAGGGGGCAGGGCCGACCACGTTGAAGGAGGCAGCGCATGTTCAAGCTTGAAGCGCGCCCGCAACCGTCCCCGGTGTGGAGTTACGCGTCCCCGTTGCTGGCGCTGGTCATCACCGTGTGCATTGGTGTGTTGCTGTTCGTTGCGCTGGGCAAAGACCCGGTGCGCGGTTTGCAGGTGTTTTTCTGGGAGCCCATCAAGAGCGGCTACGCCCTCAGCGAGCTGATGGTCAAGGCCACGCCGCTGCTCATCATTGCGCTGGGCCTGGCCGTGTGCTTCCGCTCCAATGTGTGGAACATCGGTGCCGAAGGCCAGTTCGTGATGGGGGCGGTGGCCGCCGGTGGGGTGGCCTTGCTGGCCGATGCCAGCAGTGGCCCTTCCATCGTGGTGGTGGTCATGCTGGCGGGGGTGCTGGGTGGCATGGCCTGGGCCTCTGTGACGGCGCTGCTGCGTGACCGCTTCAACGCGAACGAAATCCTAGTGAGCCTGATGCTGGTGTACGTGGCCATCCAGTTCCTCAATTTCCTGGTGTACGGGCCCTGGAAAGACCCGATGGGGTTCAACTTCCCCCAGACCAAGACGTTTGAGGCCGTCACCAAGATTCCCCGCCTGATGGAAGGCTCACGGGTCAACATCGGCCTGCTGCTGGCGCTGGCCGGTGTGGGCGCGCTGTGGGTGTACCTGTTCCGCACCTACAGCGGCTTTGCGCAGCAGGTGGGCGGGTTGGCGCCGGCCGCAGCGCTGTACGCAGGGTTCTCGTCGCGCAAGGCGCTGTGGGTGGCACTGTTGACCAGTGGCGGCGCGGCCGGCCTGGCCGGTGCGCTGGAGGTGGCAGGGCCCATCGGCCAGCTGACGCCCTATGTCCCGGCAGGCTACGGGTTTGCGGCCATCATCGTGGCGTTTGTGGGCCGGCTGCATCCTGTGGGCATGGTGTTTTCCGCCATCCTGATGAGCATGTTCTACATCGGCGGCGAACTGGCGCAGTCACGCCTGGGGCTGCCCAAATCGATCACCGGGGTGTTCCAGGGGCTGTTGCTGTTCACGCTGCTGGCGTGCGATACGCTGATTGCTTACCGCCTCACCTGGAAACGCTGACACAGAAAGTTGCACCAAGATGGACGCATACGCACTCCTGATTGCCGCCACGCTGAATGCGGGCACTGTGCTGGCCATTGCTTCGCTGGGCCTGCTCATCAACGAAAAAGTCGGTATCGTCAACCTCGGGGCCGAGGGCATGATGCTCTGCGCTGCCCTGGCTGGCTTTGCCACGGTGGTGCACACCGGCAGCCACCTGCTCGGGTTTGCTGCCGGCATGGCGGCCGGTGCCCTGATGGCAGCCGTGTTCGGTGTGCTGGTGATCTGGCTCAACACCAACCAGTACGCCACCGGCCTGGCGCTCAGCCTGTTCGGCGGGGGGTTCTCGGCCTTTGCGGGCACCGGCTACGTACAGGCACGGTTGCCCGAGCAGGCCACCTGGGCCATCCCCGTGCTGGCGGACATCCCTTTGCTGGGGCCGGCGCTGTTCAGGCATCACCCCATGGTGTACGTGGCGGTGGCCCTGACGGTGGGGCTGATCTGGTTCCTGTACCGCACACGCACCGGTCTGGTGCTTCGCAGTGTGGGTGAAAGCCCGGAATCGGCGCATGCGCTGGGCTATCCGGTGCGGCGCATCCGCCTGGTGGCGGTCATGGTCGGTGGTGCCCTGTGCGGCCTGGCGGGTGCCTATGTGTCCACGGTGTACACGCCACTGTGGGTCGAAGGCATGATCGCCGGCAAAGGCTGGATTGCACTGGCCCTCACCACATTCGCCACCTGGCGTCCGGCACGCGTCTTGCTCGGGGCCTACCTGTTCGGTGGTGTCACCATGTTGCAGTTTCATTTTCAGGGCGCGGGGTTCAACATTCCCAGCCAGTTCCTGACCATGATGCCTTACGTGGCCACCGTCGTGGTGCTGGCGCTGATCTCGCGCAACCCCGCCTGGATCCGTGTCAACATGCCCAGCAGCATCGGCAAGCCGTTTTATCCGGGCTCCTGAGGGGCAGCGGCCGGGCGGCTATCATCTTTCAGTTGTGTGTTTGTTTCGTTTGATTTGTCCACAGGAGTCTCCATGACCGACCAGCAAAAACGTTCTCTCATCAAAATGGCCGCCCTGTCGGCGCTGGCCTCTACCGCCCTCATCGGCTGTGGCAAAAAAGAGGAGCCCGCTCCTGCACCGGCGCCTGCGCCCGCTGCGGCGCCCGCACCCGCCAAGGCTGAACCCCTGAAAGTGGCGTTTGCCTACGTCGGCCCGGTGGGTGACGGTGGCTGGACCTTTGCCCACGACAACGGCCGCAAAGCCATTGAAAAAGAGTTTGGCGACAAAGTGGTCACCAGCTTTGTGGAAAGCGTGCCCGAAAGCGCCGACGCCGAGCGCGTGATCCGCGACATGGCCGCCCAAGGCAACAAAATGATTTTCGGCACCACCTTCGGCTACATGGAGCCCATGCTGAAGGTTGCAGCTGACAACCCCAACATCAAGTTCGAGCATGCCACCGGCTACAAAACAGCCCCCAACATGCGCACCTACGACAGCCGCACCTACGAAGGTGCGTACATGGCCGGCGTGATCGCCGGTGCCATGACCAAGAGCAACACGCTGGGTGTGGTCGGTTCCATACCGATTCCCGAAGTGATCCGCAACATCAACAGCTTCACGCTGGGTGCACAGTCGGTCAACCCCAAAATCAAGACCAAGGTGGTCTGGGTGGGCGAGTGGTTCAACCCACCCAAGGAAACCGAAGCTGCCACCTCTCTGATCAACGGTGGTGCCGACGTGCTCTTCCAGAACACCGATTCGTCGGCCGTGCTGCAAACCGCTGGCAAGATGGGCAAGCGGGCCTTCGGTTGGGATTCCGACATGTCGGCCTATGATCCCAAGGCGCACCTGGGCTCGGCAGTCATCAACTGGGGCCCTTACTACGTGAAGGCCGTGGGTGACGCACTGAACGGGACCTGGAGCACCGGTTCCGTGTGGTGGGGTGTGAAAGAAGGCGCCATCGACATGGTGTCTGTTGCCGAAGACGTGCCCGCCGACATCAAGGCCAAGGTCGACACCATCCGGGCCGGTCTGAAGGACGGCAGCTTCGTGATCTGGAAGGGCCCGATCGTGGGTCAGGATGGCAAGGAAGTGCTGGCCAAAGACGCCGTGGCTGACGACAAGTTCCTGGGTGGCATCAAGTTCTACATCAAGGGTGTGGAAGGCAAGGTGCCCGGCGGTTGATCACCGCTCGCAGGGACCAACGTGGTTGGCGACGAGAGCGTCGTCAACCACGTCATATCACTTGAAACATTTTGAGGAGGCAATATGAAGAGACTTTTTGTGCTGGGTGTGTTGGCATCGGGTGCCATGATGGTTCAGGCACAGGCGATTGACGATGTGTACGCCGGCATTGGTTCGGGTGGCTTGACCTTGGGGCTGTCCAAATCGCTGAGCCCGGCAATGGTGGCCCGTGTTGACTACACGGCTGGCTTCAACATCAGCAAAAACGGTCGTCGCGAGGGTGTGGACTACAGCGGTAAGCTGAAGCAAAGCAGCGCAGGTGCCTACGTTGACTACTTTCCGTTTTCCAACGGGTTCAGGCTGACTGGCGGCCTGACGCTCAACAACACCAAGGTTCAACTGAATTCCCGTGGTGGTACGGCCACCATCAACGGCAAACCGGTGAACATGTCGAACCAGTTTTTCAACGTTGCCGTTTCGCAGCCAGATGTCACGCCGTACATCGGAATCGGGTTCGGGCATAAGCCCGCCAGCGGTAAAGGCCTGGGCTATCACCTCGACATCGGGGCGCAGCTTGGCAAGTTCAAGACATCGGTCGCGACCAACGTGGTGGGTGTGGGTGGTATTACACAAGCTGATGTGGATGCAGAAGTGGCCAAGGTTCGTGACTCCGTCAGCAAAGTCAAGCTGTGGCCTGTGGTGTCTGCGGGGTTGGATTACCGGTTCTGACTTTGGCTTGCAACCGATGATCGAACAGCCCGGCATGCCGGGCTTTTTTGTCATTGTTTTGTGTTGTTCGTAATCTATCAGGTGAAATAGCTATGACAGTTCTTGAACACGGGATCAGCACACCGGCAGCAGCATGCGAATTCGCCCGCCGCATCCCCAAGGCCGAGTTGCACATTCACATCGAGGGTTCGCTCGAACCCGAACTGATCTTTGCGCTCGCGCAGCGCAACGGTGTGGCGCTGGCCTACCCGACGGTGGAGAGCTTGCGTGCCGCCTATGCGTTCACTGACTTGCAGAGTTTTCTGGACATTTACTACGCCGGTGCCAGCGTGTTGCTGCATGAGGCCGACTTTTTCGACATGGCCTGGGCCTATTTCCAGCGTGCCCATGCCGACAACGTGATCCATGCCGAGCTCTTTTTTGACCCTCAGACCCACACCGCGCGAGGGGTGGACATGGGCACCGTGGTCCGCGGCTTGCGGCGCGCCTGCGAGCAGGCGCAGGCGCAACTGGGCATCAGCAGCCAGCTCATCATGTGTTTCCTGCGGCACCTGAGCGAGGAAGATGCGTTTGCCACGCTGGAGGCCGCGTTGCCCTACCGCGAGCATCTCGTGGGTGTGGGGTTGGACAGCAGCGAGGTGGGGCACCCACCTGAAAAGTTCACGCGTGTGTTCGCCCGCTGCCGGGAGCTGGGCCTGCGCATCGTGGCGCACGCCGGTGAGGAGGGGCCGCCAGACTACATCTGGCAGGCGCTGGACGTGCTGAAAGCCGAGCGCATTGACCATGGCGTGCGCTGCCTGGAAGACCCGACCCTGGTGGCCAGGCTGGCCGCCGAGCGGGTGCCGCTGACGGTGTGTCCGTTGTCCAACCTGAAGCTGTGCGTGGTGAACGACCTGGCCGACCACCCCATGAAACGCCTGCTGGATGCGGGCCTGTGTGCCACCGTCAACTCCGATGACCCAGCCTATTTCGGCGGGTACATGAACGCCAACTTCGTGCAGACCGTGCAGGCCCTGGGCCTGACCGAATCCGAGGTGATTCAGCTGGCCCGAAACAGCTTCGAAGCGAGTTTCGTCAGCCCGTCTGACAGGTCCGGTTTGATGAATAAACTGGAGCGGTCTATTCAATAAATATAAGCGACGGAGGCTGTTTTCATCTGATTTTTTCTGCCCGGTATAATCCCCCCGCCCGCCAGTGCTTCCCTGGCGGGCGTTTTTCTTTTCCGGAAGCCATGTAGAGGACCACCATGTACAAAAACCTCGCTGCCACGGTCGTGGCCGCCAGTTTTTCCCTTTCCCTTCCCCTTTTCACGTCCACGTCAGCCGTCGCGCAGCCTGCCAGTGCTGCCCGACCGCCAACACAGGCAGCATTTGTCTACGTCTCGCCCATCACCGATGCGGGGTGGACACGGCAGCACGATGATGCCCGCAAGGCCGTGGAAGCCGCGTTGAACAAAGCTGGGCAATCGCCTCAGGTCAGCACCCGGTTCGTCGAGAACGTGGCCGAAGGCCCAGATGCCGAACGTGTGATCCGCGACCTGGCACGCAATGGCGCAGACATCATTTTCACGCCCAGCTTTGGCTACATGGAACCTACGCTCAAGGTTGCGGCCGAGTTCCCGAATGTGAAATTCGAGTCCATCACCGGCTACAAGACGGCTGCCAATGTCGCGGTGGCCAACGCGCGCTATTACGAAGGTCGCTATCTGGCAGGTGTGGCGGCAGGCCGCATGGCCACACAGGCGGGCTATGTGGCGGGCTTTCCCATTCCCGAAGTGATCCAGGGCATCAACGCGTTCACGCTGGGCATGCGTTCGGTCAACCCGGCGGCTCAGGTGCGCGTGGTGTGGCTGGGCGAGTGGTTCAACCCGCCACGCGAGCGTGATGCGGCCATGACGCTCATGAACCAGGGGGCCGAGGTGCTGGCGTTCCATACCGGTTCGACAGCGGTGATGGCGGCCGCCCAGGAGCGCGGCAGGTTGGCAGTGGCCTACCACTCGGACATGCGCAAAACCGCACCCGATGCGCAAGTGCTGGCTGTGACCCACCAGTGGGGCGACTACTACAGCCGCCGCGTGCAGGCCGTGCGGGATGGCACCTGGTCCACCAGCCGCTTGTGGGGGGGGGTGAAGGACGGCATGATCCGTGTCGATGCGTTTGGCCCAAAGGTGCCCAAAGCGGTGCAGGACGAGGTGCAGGCGCGCCAGCGCGACATCGCTGCGGGCAAGTTGCATCCGTTCCATGCCCGGCAAGCTGTGTCGGACAACCAGGGCAAAGTGGCGATTTCTGCGGGCCAGACCTTGTCGGACGAACAGATTCTGCAAATGAACTGGCTGGTTGAAGGGGTGCTGGGCAAGCTTGCGCCCTGAACCCGAAACGATAGGATCTACTGCAGGCTGCTTCCCGCATGAGGCGTTGGGCTGCGCCAGATGGAAAGTGGCTGTGGTGGCGCATCGATGCTGGTCAGGCGCGTCAGCAAACCCGCGTACACCAGGGCATGGTGTTCAGGGATGGGCTGGGTACGTGAGACTTCACTCAGGCCAGGCAGTGAAACGGTGCATGCCGCGCCGCCGCCATGTGCCTCGTTGACCGCCACCTGCCCGCCAAGGCTTTGCAACAACACCCGTGCGAACGGAAACACGATGTGCTGCGGACGGACGTGTGGGTCGGTGGTGACAGGGTTGTGACTGCCTGCCTCCGTCAGGGCATCGGGCAAAGTGTCTTCGACGGAACCTCCCAGCGTGACATGTTCGATGGCACCCAGGCTGCGAATGGTCAGGTGCACGTGGTTCGCATCGGTTGAAAACGAAATCTCCATGGCCAACGAACGACTGGGTTCGACTGCAAGCCGCGCATGCACGATGGTTGCCTCCATGCATTCCCACAGGGCTGTCCGGAGTTGGTCTCTGTTGCCGAACACACGTGGCAGGTTGTGCGCATCGCCATTCAGCAGGAGCGTGACCTGGTGGTGCGCCAACCATGGCCGAAGTTCGATGCACGTTGCATGCATCAGGTCCCTCAGGCAGATGGCTTCGCTTGCTGCCGGTCTCAGCCCGACGCCAGGCTGGAAGGTGGTGTCTCCGTGGGGCGTGCATGCAAGCATGGGGGCGCTGGACAACGCGAGGTAGGCGGCGGACATGGCATCGACTCCTTCATGGTTGGTTTCAATTTGATCAATTATTGCCAGCCATGTGTCAGTTAAAGTGTCGATGAGGGCTGTGTTTTATCCTTTTTATCAATTTAAGCCAGAGGGTTGCCTCGGGTTGAAGCCAGCTCGTCCGGATGCGTGATGGCGCGCCGTGCGGTGAGCAGCATGGACAGTGTGGGAGGCAGTTCGCGAGCGAGATGATGCTTTTCAATCACAGGCAATCCGGACAGGGCCCAGGCATAAGGCAGCCTTGCGGCTCTGTCCAGTGCCGTGACCACCACCAATTGCATGCCTTCGAAGAGTGGTTGGGAACGCACGCTTTGAACCAATGTCGCACCATCGACGCCCGGCAGGAGGATGTCGACGATCAGCACATCGGGCCGAATGGCACCACACAGGGCCAGTCCTGTGACCGCATCACTGGCCACATGCAGTCTGACTGAGGGGTGCGTGTGCCGCAGCAGCAACCGGATGACATTCTGGAAATGTGCCGAATCTTCGATCAGCACGATCGCGGGTTCCCTGGAGTCGGACGCCCTGCGCCGAGCTGACGGCGAGGGGGCTGTCTGGGCTGAGGGAGTGGGCGTTGGCGCGTCACTGAAGGTCGCTGCACCAGTTTCTTGGTTCTGTTTCTGTCTGCCCGACAGCCAGCGAGACACAGATTCTCGCGAAATCCGTCGATGACCACCTGTTGTTTTCCAGGCGTGCAGGTCTCCTCGGTCAACCATGAGCTGAACAGACCGCACGGCCAGCCCCAGAAGCTGGGCAACCTCGCGGGTCGTCATGTCATTGGCTGAATCAAGTGCGGGGCTGTCAGTATGATCCATGGCGAACTGCAAATTTATCAAATTCATTTATTTTCGTGGATTCGCGCTTCAACCGGACACGGGCTGAATCAGGCATTTGTCATGCCTAAAATGGTGTCACCCTACAGAAAACCGATTTATGAGCATCAAGAGCGACAAGTGGATTCGCCGCATGGCAGAGCAGCACGGCATGATCGATCCGTTCGAACCTGGTCAGGTGCGCGAGGCCGATGGCCACAAGATCATCAGCTATGGCACCAGCAGCTATGGCTACGACATCCGTTGCGCGCCCGAGTTCAAGGTGTTCACCAACATCCACAGCACGGTGGTGGACCCGAAAAACTTCGACGAAAAGAGCTTTGTCGACTTTCATGGTGACAGTTGCATCATCCCACCCAACAGCTTTGCTTTGGCGCGTACCGTCGAGTATTTCCGCATCCCGCGCAACGTGCTCACCATTTGCCTGGGCAAAAGCACCTACGCCCGCTGCGGCATCATCGTCAACGTGACACCGTTCGAACCCGAATGGGAAGGCTACGTGACGCTGGAGTTCTCGAACACCACACCGTTGCCGGCCCGAATTTACGCGGGTGAAGGTTGCGCGCAGGTGCTGTTTTTCGAAAGCGACGAAGTGTGTGAGGTGTCCTACAAAGACCGTGGTGGCAAGTATCAGGGACAGGTGGGTGTGACCTTGCCCAAGGCCTGACATGGCGGGGGATACCTTGCTCGCCACACTCCCCATGAGGTTGCAGCGGGCGTTTGGTTCGCCGTCGTCGGGTGGAGCGACGTCGGGCAGTTTGCCGCCCGAGGTGTTGCAACAACTGGAGGTGCTGGCGACCGTCTGGGACATCACGCACGACGCGGTGGTGTTGACCGACAGTGCCAACCACATCCTGACGGTCAACCCGGCTTTTGAACAGATCACCGGCTACAGCGAGGCGGAGGTGATGGGCAAAACGCCCTCCATTCTTGCGTCAGGACGGCACTCACCCGCTTTTTATGCGGGCATGTGGGAGTCCCTGCTGTCTACCGGCGAATGGGAAGGCGAAGTGCTCAACCGCAAGCGCAACGGCTCGGTTTACCCGGAGCAGCTGCGCATCAAGGTGTTGCGAGACCCTCAAACCGGTGTGGTGACGCACCATCTGGCGGTGTTTGCCGATTTGTCCAAGCAAAAAGCCGCCCAAAGCAAGGCCGTGCGGCTGGCCAGCTTTGATCAACTGACGGGTTTGCCCAACCAGCTGCTGTTGCGTGACCGTGCCGGACAGGCCATTGCCGTGGCGCGCAGCGAGCAGCACCAGATGGCGCTGCTGGTGCTGGATCTGGATCATTTCAAGGCGGTGAACGATTCGCTGGGCCATGTCGGCGGAGATGTCCTGTTGCAGCAGATCAGCCGCAGCTTGTCGGCCGTCGTCGGCAGCACCGAGACGCTGAGCCGCCGGGGCGGCGACGAATTTGTGTTCCTGCTGCCCCATGTGGAGCCGGCCCAGTTGCGCCTGGTGGCGCAGCGTGTGCTGGCAGCAATGGCAGAGCCGTTCAGCGTTGCAGACCGGGAGATTGTGGTGTCCGCGTCCATTGGCGTGGCAGCCTTTCCGGCAGACGGCGAGGACTTTGACACGCTGCTCAACCACGCAGAAGCCGCTATGTACAAGGCCAAGGAAGCTGGCAGGCGTTGTGTCAGGTTCTTCACCGAAGAAATGAACCAGGGTGCCCGCGACCGCATGGCGCTCATCAGCGACTTGGCCCGTGCCACCCAGAGGGGCGAATTGAGGCTGCATTACCAGCCCCTGGTCAATCTGATGACCAGTGAAATCATCGGCGCTGAGGCCCTCGTGCGCTGGGAGCGACCGGGCGTGGGCCTGGTGCCACCGGGTGTGTTCATTCCCGCAGCGGAACATACCGGGCTGATCTCCGAGATCGGCGGCTGGGTGCTCAACGAGGCCTGTCGTCAGATCAGGCAATGGCAGCGCGTGGGGCAAGTGCCGATCAAAGTGGCGGTCAACGTCTCGGCACTGCAGTTCAGGGAAGGGCGGCTGGAGCAGCAGGTACGGGATGCGTTGGCGGCATCAGGTTGCGACCCACAGTTGCTCGAGCTGGAACTGACCGAATCCACCCTCATGGTGCAGCCCGAAGAGGTCACGGCGGTGGTGCGCCGCCTGAAACAACTGGGGGTCCAGCTTGCCATCGACGATTTCGGTACCGGTTACTCCAGTCTGTCGTACCTGCGCAAGCTGGCGGTGGACAAAATCAAGATCGACCAGTCGTTTGTCCGCGACCTGACCACCGACCCGGACTGCGCGGCCATCGTGCGGGCCATCATCCAGATGGCGCGTTCGTTGGGTTTGCGGACCTTGGGGGAGGGTGTCGAAAACCAGGTGAGCCGCAGGGCTTTGCAGGTGTTGGGTTGTGACTTTGCGCAGGGTTATTTTTTCGGTAAACCCGTGCCACCCGAGGTGTTTGCCGAGTCGTTTCGGCGTGAAATGAAGGCCGATGAACGGTGATGAGACAATACGGCTCACATGAGTGACTCTTTTTCCCAACTTTCGCTGGCCCCTGCGCTGGCGCGTGCCGTAGCCGAAATGGGCTACGAGTCGATGACCCCCATCCAGGCCCAGGCGATTCCCGTCGTGCTGCAAGGCCGTGACGTGATGGGTGCCGCCCAGACGGGCACCGGCAAAACCGCTGCGTTCTCACTGCCGCTGCTGCAGCGGATGATGAAGCACGAAAACGCGTCCACTTCGCCCGCCCGTCACCCTGTGCGCGCCCTGGTGCTGTTGCCCACCCGTGAGTTGGCCGATCAGGTGGCCCAGCAGGTGAAGTTGTACGCCAAGTACACGCACTTGCGCAGCGCCGTGGTGTTTGGTGGCATGGACATGAAGCCCCAGACGCTGGAACTCAAGGCCGGTGTCGAGGTGCTGGTGGCCACGCCCGGGCGTTTGCTGGATCACATCGAAGCCAAAAACTGCGTGCTCAACCAGGTGGAGTATGTGGTGCTGGACGAGGCTGACCGCATGCTGGACATCGGCTTTCTGCCCGATTTGCAGCGCATCCTCAGCTACCTGCCCAAACAGCGCACCACGCTGTTGTTCTCGGCCACGTTCTCGCCCGAAATCAAGCGGCTGGCCAACAGCTACCTGCAAGACCCCGTGACCATCGAGGTGGCGCGTGCCAACGCCACGGCCTCCACGGTCGAGCAGCGCTTCATTGGCGTCCCCGACGAAGACAAGCGCCGTGCCATTCACCATGTGCTGCGCGAGCGCGGCCTCAAGCAGGCCTTCATTTTTGTCAACAGCAAGCTGGGTTGCGCGCGGCTGGCGCGCTCGCTGGAGCGCGAAGGTCTGAAGACCGCCGCGTTGCATGGCGACAAGTCCCAGGACGAGCGGTTGAAGGCGCTGGATGCCTTCAAGAACGGCGCGGTTGACCTGCTGGTGTGCACGGATGTGGCCGCACGCGGGCTGGACATCAAGGATGTGCCGGCTGTGTTCAATTTCGACCTGCCGTTCAATGCCGAAGACTATGTGCACCGCATTGGCCGCACGGGTCGGGCCGGTGCGTCGGGTCTGGCGGTGTCGCTGGTGTCGCCTTCCGATACGCGCCTGCTGACTGACATCGAGAAGCTCATCAAAATCACGGCGGATGTGGAGCCGTTGCCGCTGGAGGACGCGGGGGCGCGTCCGGTTGGCCGGTACAACGACGGTCGTCGGCATTGGGGCCGGGACACCGATGACGACGAGCCCAGCCGTCCGTCCAGGAGCGAAGGCGTGCGTGAGTCAGCCGGTCGTGGGCGTGGCGGCAGCCGTTCCAGCCCACGCGCCCCTGTGGATCCGTTTTTTGACAAGCCCTACGAGCCAGGGGCATCCTCTGGCGATGTGCCCGCCTGGGAAAAAGCCGCCAAGCCGGTGGGCCGTGCGGTGTCTGCCAACATCCGGTCGAAGAAACGGGTGCCTGCACTTTTCAAAGCGCCGCAGATGCCCGCACCTGCCGAGCCCGTGGTGGCGCCCGTTGAGCCTGTGCCGGCATTGGCTTTGGCCGATGGCCAGCCGGTCGGCTGAAGCGGCCGGTCTTGAACCCTGCCCGTCGGTGCGTCTCAGGGCACCTGCGCCTGCGGGCACGGCACGCTGATGACCTCCACCGTGGCGCTGGTATCCCGTGCACCGACCGGTTGCAGCCTGGCAGCGCTCAGGCAGCCGCCCCACACGCAACCCGTGTCCAACGGCAGCACATCGTCGCGCTGCACGTTGCGCAGCGTGCTCCAGTGGCCAAAGGCAATCGGGTGACCGGCACTCTTTCTGCCGGGTGCGTCAAACCAGGGCATGAAGCCTGGCGGGGCAGCGGCCACATCGTCTTTGGTGTCGAACTCCATGCGTCCGTCCGCGTCGCACAGCCGCAGGCGGGTGAAGGCGTTGACGACCAGCCTCAGCCTGTCCATGCCTTCCAGGCTGTCGTCCCACTGGTCAGGCGTGTTGCCGTACATGACTGACAGGAAGCGCGTCAGGTCAGGGCCGGCCATGGCCAACTGGAACTCATCGTTCAGCGCCAGGGCATCCTCCACGCGCCATTGCGGCAACACGCCGGCATGCACCATCAGCCAGCCATGGGCCTGGCGTGCCAGGGGAAGGTGCTGCAACCAGTCCAGCAGCACGTTGCGGTCGGGCGCGGCCAGTATCTCGCCCAGGGTGTCTTTGCGGCCGGGCTTGCGCAGGCCATGTGCCACGGCCAGCAGGTTGAGGTCGTGGTTGCCCAGGATGCAGGGGGCCGACGTGCCGGCGTTGGCTGCCCAGCGCAACACGCCCAGTGAATCGGGCCCGCGGTTGACCAGGTCGCCCAGCAGGTATGCGGTGTCGCGGCTGGGCGAAAAATCCAGGATGTCGAGCAGGGTCTGCAGCGAAGGCATGCAGCCCTGTACGTCGCCAATCATGTAAAGTGCCATGCGCTGAATTTTATGGACATCGTTTTCATCGTCTTCCTCACTCTGCTCAATGGCGCGTTCGCCATGTCGGAGCTTGCGCTGGCCGCCAGCAAGAAAGCACGGTTGCAGGCGCTGGCCGAGGCAGGGGATGGCGGGGCCCAGGCTGCGCTGAGGCTGCTGGCCAACCCCACCCAGTTTCTGTCGTCTGTCCAGGTGGGCATCACCTCCATTGGCATGCTCAATGGCATCGTGGGCGAGGCGGCTTTCAGTGATGACCTTTCAGCCGTTTTGCAGGGCTGGGGGCTGGCGGTGCCCACGGCCGATGTGACCGCCACCGGGCTGGTGGTGGTGGTCATCACGTTCGTGACCATTGTGTTTGGCGAACTGGTACCCAAGCGCATCGGACAGTTGTACCCGGAGGCGGTGTCGCGGTTTGTGTCGCGCCCCATGGAGTGGGTGGCACGGGTAGCCCGACCGTTTGTGGCGTTGCTGTCGGCCACCACGGTCTGGACGCTGAAGCTGTTGCGCATCCGCACCGATGTGGCGCAGCACGTCACTGAAGAAGAGATCGAGGCCAGCCTGGAAGAGGGGGTCGATGCCGGCATCATCGAGGCCCACGAACACCAGATGGTGCGCAACGTGTTTCTGCTGGACGACCGCACGCTGGCGTCCATCATGCTGCCCAGGTCAGACATCGAGTGGCTGGAAGAATCCGATACGCTGGACGAGGCCCTGCGCAAAGCGTGGCAGACCGGGCACTCCTGGTACCCGGTATGTCGGGACGGGCTGGACGATGTGGTCGGTGTGGTGCACGTGCCCCGTTTGGTCGAGTTGCATGCCGAGCCGGCTTCAGCGCAGGCGTCGGCCCCATCCAATGAAGGTAACACGCAGGCATCAGCACAAGCTGCATCTGGCAGCGCAGGGTGGCTGCAGTTGGTACAGCCCGCCGTGTTCGTGCCCGAAACCCTGTCGGGCATGGAGTTGCTGGAGCAGTTTCGCGTGCGCTCGGTGCGCATCGCTTTTGTCGTGGATGAGTACGGCGTGGTGCAGGGTTTGCTGACCCCGCTCGATTTGCTGGAGGCCATCACGGGTGAGCTGTCGCCCGAGCAGGCGATCGATGCGTGGGCCATCCGTCAGCCTGACGGGTCGTGGGTGGTGGATGGGTCCATGCCCGCGCAGGAGCTCAAGTCTCGCCTTGCGCTGGACGAACTGCCTCAGGAAGATCAGGACCTTTACAACACCGTGGCCGGGATGATGCAGACGGTGTCGGGCGATTTGCTGGCTGTGGGCGAGTGCGTCGAATGGGCGCACTGGCGTTTCGAGGTGGTGGCGCTCGATGGCCGCCGAATTGAGCGCGTGCACATCCGCCGCATGACTGAGCCTCAGCCGGCGGCCTGAGGCAGATTCAGCTTGCCGAAGGGTGGCCTTCGCTTGGCACCACACCCAGCACCCAGCCCTGCTGCACCGCCACGGGTAGCCAGGCACTGAAGTCCAGCTCGCAGCTCTCCAGTGCAGGGAGCAGCGGTTGGGCGGCCAGCAAGGCCGTCAGGAACCCCGCCTCGTCCGGTGAGATGGCTGTCAGGCCGGCGGGTCGGTGGCCCACGCGCCACACCAGTACATGCTCGGTGACCGGCGGGCACCAGTCGTGCCCCAGAGCGGCGATGGCCTTTTCACAGGCAGCGTCATCGGGTTGCCGGTGTGCGTTCAGCACGGGGACCACCGCGTGGGCCAGGTGCAGCACCTGCAGCCCTGGGGCCAGGCTGAGTGTGAGCTGTGCCGGGTCCCTATCGGCCAGCCTTGCAAGGGTGGACAGATCGGCGGAGACGTCTTCGGCTGCATCGGCGAGGTGCAAGGCCCATTCAACGCGTGCCACGTCTGCCAGCCAGGGCAGGTCTGCGAGCTGAGGGCTGTTGGCCACGAAGGCGGGCAAGTCGGCTCCCCAGTGGGCCATGTCGCCCCGCAGCGGTGGGTGCGTGTGCCACAGGGCGCGGGCCAGTTGCGCCATGCTGTCAGCGCTGAGGATGGCAGTGACGACCGGGTAGGCCGCGCACAACACACGTTCAGCCAGTGCGTGGGCGTTGGATTTATAACAATTCAGGCCTCTACCGCTTGTTGGATAAGCATTTTCAGCTATGAATGTTTGTAGACCAGGTGGAACAGGTTCATGGGGCCGCTGGGTGCCTGGCGCAAAAAGCGCCTGCAGCAGGGCGTTCTGCTGGGCTTCAAGCGTGGACATGGGTGTGCGCGGTGGGGAAATGGGCAGGCATGGTGAGGCGTTGACCGCAGTTGCGCGTGGCCAGCGCCTGGCTGGCCAGGTGGTCGGCTTGCCGGGCTTGCTGCAACAGCACACCCAGTTCGGGCACATCGGTATCCCATTCGATCAGGCTGGGTACAGGCCCCCAGCACGCCACGGCATGGGTGTAAACGGCCCACACGGGGTCGCTGACGCAACTGCTATGGTCATCGATGACGATGTCGCCCGCATGGGTGTGCCCAGCCAGGTGAAGTTCTGCCACAGAAGGATGAGCCGCGTGCTGCTGTGCATCGGCTGGTCCGAGGGCGCTCGTCAGCTGGTCAATCCATTCGCAGCACTCGGCAATGTGGTTTGCGTCGGTAACGGTCGGGTTGGCCAGGTGCCGGTTGCGGGCATTGACCATGAGGTTATTCACATCGACCAGCAACTGGCAGCCGGTGCGGCGTGACAGTTCCGCCAGAAAGGCGGGCTCAGTCCAGTCGGCGTCTTTCCACTGTAGGTAGGCAGACAGGTTTTCCACGGCAATGGTGCGGCGTAGCCGGTCTTGCACGCGCTGCACGTTGGCGGCCATCACGGCCAGTGCCTCGTGGGTCCAGGGGACGGGCAGCAGGTCTGCGGTGTGGACGGGTGTGGCGGGTGCCTGCCGGGTCGGGTGCCAGGTGCCACGGGCGAAGCTGGCGTGGTCGCTCACCCGCACGGGCTCCACGCGCTCCACCAGACGTGCCAGTTGCGCCAGATGCCAGTCGTCCAGGCCGACGGCAGAGCCCAGGGAGAGGCCCACGCCGTGCAAGCTGATGGGGTAGTGCGCCCGGCCAGCCATCAGCACTGAAAGGGCGGCGCCACCGGGGGCAAAAAAGTTCTCGGAGTGGACTTCCAGAAACGCGACCTCAGGCCGTTCTGCCAGCACCTGTGCGTAATGGGGCTGGCGCCAGCCAATGCCAGCCAGGGAGGAAGCATGCATGGATGGAGAAGGGGGCTGCATGGCGTGCGGAAAGGGCGGTGTCGCTGGGGGCATGGGTCAGAGCAGATCGGCAATCGTGTCCCACACGTCGGCGGGCATGCGGCCCATGGCATGCAGGCGCAGCTTGCCTTGCCGGTCAATGACGTAGAGGGTGGGCAGGTGAGACGCAGTCACTGGCTCGCCAGCGGTTGAATTGCCCAGGGGTAGGTTGGTTTTGAAGCCAGCCGAGTGTGCCCAGATGGACGGCCACTGCTGGCTGGCCTGCACCGTGATGCGCCGGGCGGCTTCCCACTGTTGCAGCGGTTCACGCTGCTGATCAGTGTTGATGCTGATGATTTGAAAACTCTGGCCCGCCCAGCCCGCCAGGTTGGCGCGCAGTTCGGGCATTTTGTTCAGGCACACGGGGCAGTTGGTGGACCACACGAGCACCATCACTACCTGCCCGCGCAGGGCGGACAGGTCGATGGCTTGGCCGGTTTCCGTTTTGCCCACCAGCTCAGGACGGTCAGGCAGGGGCGCACCGGCTTCCACCGCCTTGACGTTGACCAGCTGGGGGGCTGGGCCGGTTGGAGCGGCCGCCAATGGTGACAGCATCAGCGCCAGGCAAACGCTACCGAACAGGGCTTTGAATGGCATGACGCGATGGTGTTGTTGGTGGTCCGGTGCGCGGTTAGCTGGCGGTGGTCAGCCTTTTTTCTTCATTTTTGCTTCGTCTGCACTCATGCCGCCGGCTTGCTTACAGGTGCCTTTGGCCACGTACTTCCATTCGCCTGGGTCGTTGTCCACTTTCGATTGACCAGCGCATGAGTGTGTGCCAGCGAGGTTGGCGCAGTCGTTCTGGCCCGCCTTGGCGATGCCATAGCACTTTTCCTTTTCCTGGGCCATGGCGGGCGAGGCAACGCCCATGGCGAGCAGGGAAGCGGCGGTCAGGGCAATCATCGAACGCTTGTTCATGTGAAATCTCCGGTAGGTGTAAAGGTCGGGTGGTGAACACTGCCTGCGTGGGAAGCACGCTGTCTGCAGTGATGGTCAGTTCGCCTCTGCCCCGCATGCGGTTACACGGCGCAGATAAATTTTTATTTTCAAGAGGCGGTCGGCGTGTGGCGGTCGAGCCAGGTTTGCAAGGCAGCGCCATGAAGCGGACGGCTGCCCAGGTAGCCTTGCATCACATCCACCCCCAAGGCTTGCAGGGTGGCGCGTTCTGCCTCTGTTTCTACGCCTTCGGCCGTCACCATCAGTCCCAGGCCATGCCCCATTTCAACCATGGCGCGCACCAGTTGCTGGGTGCCGGGCAAGGTATCGATGCGGTCGATGAAGCTGCGGTCAATTTTCAGTTCGCTCACCGGCATCTTCTGCAAATAGGCCAATGACGAGTAGCCCGTGCCGAAGTCGTCAATCGACAGGGGCAAGCCGATGTCGGTCAGGCTGTGGAGCAGCGCAATGCTTTGGCGGGCATCTTCCATCAGCCCGCTCTCGGTGATTTCCAAACGCAGTTTGGTGGGGTCGATGCCGCTGGATGTCACCATGTGCCGCACACGGTCGGCAAAGCCAGGGTCCTGCAGGTCTCGCGTGCTGACGTTGACCGCAATGCTCAAGCTCGGATGGGTGTGCACCCACTGCTTCAGGGTTTCGATGGCGCGCGCCAGCATCCAGCCTGTGACCAGCTTGATGTGTCCGGTCTGCTCGGCGAAGGGCACAAAATCGGCCGGCGACACGAACCCGCGCACTGGGTGGTGCCAGCGTACCAGTGCCTCGGCACCGATGGGCTGGCCGGTGGCCAGAGAAAACTTGGGTTGCAACCACATCTGCAGTTCATCGTGCGCCACCGCTTGGCGCAGGTCGCTCACCAGGCCCAGTTGCCCCAGACGTGCGGCTTCCTGCGCGTCGCTGTGCCAGGCGTGGGGCTGGGCACTGCGCTTGGCTGCATGCAGCGCCACTTCCGCATTGCGCACGAGGGTAGAAACCGGCAGGTTGATGCCTGTTTCACCCAGGTCTGCCAGACCGATCACCATGGACAGGTCAACCCATTGCCCGCTGCAAGATACTGGTTCCTGGAATGCGCCGACAAGCGCCTGCAACAGGGTGTTCACCTGCTGTCGGTGGTCAACGCCAAACCAAGCCGCAAACGTTCCGCCGCCCAGGCGGGTCACGATGGGGTGCTGGTGAATCACGCCCGTATCCGCCAGCGTGTCAAACACCTGCCTGGTCCGCGAACCCGCGGCGAGGATCAGGCTGTCACCGGTGGCAAACCCCAGGGTTTCATTGACCACTTTCAGGCGGGCGATGTCGAGCAGGGCCAGGGTGTTGCGCGGGTTGTCGGGCTCCGGTTGGGTGTTGAGCAAAAACGTGCGGTTCGGCAGACCGGTCAGTGCGTCTTCGTAGGCCTGGCGCTTGATTTGCGCTTCGCGTTGCGCCACGGCTTCCGCCATGGTGTTCAGCGCCTGTGCGACACGGTCCACTTCCGTCACCCCCGTGGCAAGCAACCGCCGGTCGTACTGACCCTCGGCAATGTCACCCGCACCGGCCTCCAGTGTGTTGAGGGGGTTCACCACACTGCAGGTGGTGCGCCATGCCAGCCAGGCCGCTGCCAGTGCCAGGCCGCCGGCCAGCCACACCATCGCCCAGGCGGTCCGTTCGTGCCAGGCTTGGGCGTCGGCCAGTTCCTGTTCCACTTTCTGGCGTTCGTGGTTGAGCAGGGCGTTGGAATGCACCAGCATGTCCTGAAGTGCCGGGTTGACCAGTGTGTGAAGCGCACGTGTGGCAGCCGCGGTGTCGCCAGCCTCGATTTCGTCTGCGGTCGCCACAAAGGCATCTGCGTAGCGGGCGCGGCTGGCTCGGAGGTTGTTCAGGATGGCGTGCAACGCTGTGTCGGCCGAATCATCGTCAAGAGAAGCCAGGTTGCCGTCGATGCGATGGTTCTGGGCATCGACCTCGGTGTACTCCGCCACACGCTGGTTGCGTGGCGCATTCAGCAGGCGGATGAAGGCGTTACCCACCCCTTCGATTTGCATGGACAGGGCCTGCACACGCAGCAATCGCTGCATGTCCTGGGTGGCAAAGCGGCCAGAGGTTTCACTGGCCAAATGCATCTGATGCGCTGCTTGCAACAGAGCCAGCAGCAGCAACAGCACCAGCGCCCCGAATCCCAGGGCCAGCCGACGACCGATGCGTTGGGGCCAGGTTGGTTTCATGAGAATGGTTGGGTGGAAAGTCGCTTCAACGATGCGTCACCACCGCAGCAGCCGCGGCCCCAGCGCGGCACCCAGCACGGCGGGCAACAACATGCCCAACCCATTCCACACCAGCAGAAACGGGGCATCCAACTCGGGGCAATGCAGGGCGTACACCACGGCACCGGCCGCACCGGCCAGCAAGCCAGCACTGGCACCCGCCCAAGCCAACTGGGTGGGGGCCAGGCCTTTCAAGGCCCAAAAACTGCCCACGAAGACCGGTGCACCTACCAGCGCGATGTAGAACGTGCAGACTTGCCATGTGCTGCCCAACACCAGCGCCGCCCGTTCGCCTGGCGCGGCGTGCAACAGCGCCCAGATGGCGAGCAGTGCCATGGCCACTGCTGGCAGTGGCAACGCGTGCGGCAGCTTGCCCGCAGGCATACCAGGGCGCGACAGGCGGAGCATCAGCGCCAGGCTGATGGCTGCCACCACGCCAGGGAAGGCGAACTTCACCCACAGCATGGGTTCGCCCAGCACGTCCATCAGGTCAGGGCGGATGCCCAGCCCCCACAGCATGAGCAGTGCCACCGGCAGGCTGAAGGCCATGGCACGCGCCAACCGCTGCTCGGGCACGTTGGGCTGCACCGGCTCCGCACCGGTGGCCAGCATGGCAATCAGGTCGTCTGTTTTCATGACGCTCTCCTCAAACTCTGGGTCATCAGCGCGGCCAGTGCTTTCATGCCCCGGTGCACCCCCACCTTGATGGCTGACTCCGACATGCCTGTCGCCGCAGCGGCTTCGGACACCGACAGGCCTTCGAGCTTGGTGTGGACGATGGGCAGGCGCTGGTTGTCAGGCAGTTGGTTCAGCAGGGTGTGCACATCGCGGCGGGCATCGGCTGCGTCGTGGTCGTTGGCGGCAAAAACGGCCAGGTCGTCATCAATGGGGTCGTGCAGGGCTTCGCGGCCCGAGCGGCTGCGCAGCAGGTCGATCAGTTTGTAACGCGCAATGGCATTCACCCAGGCCGTCAGTGGCTGGTCTGTCCGGTAGGTGTGGCGCTGGTTGTGCACCGCCAACAGAATGTCTTGCACAAGGTCCTCGATGTCGTCTGGCAGAGATGACAACCTGCGCCGTAGGAACGAACGCAGGTGCGTGCTCAGGCCTTTCAGAAAGGCCTGATAAGCCTGGCTATCACCTGCCATGCCTTGCAGCAGCAGCGCTCGCAAACGCTGTTCGGCTGCTTTCATGTCGGCCAAAGCCGGGCTGTCGGTGGGTATTCGTTCCATGCGGGCGGTCGGTTACACGGGGGGCAAGAAATTTCTTGCAGGTTGTTGCACATTTTGCACACGCTGTAACCAATGGGCTGTTGGTGGCGAACTGAGGGCCACTTTCTTTCACAACCGGAGCTACATCCATGAGCCCACACAACGCCTCTCCCCGCCCCCTCATCGCTTCTTTGCTGGGGCTCGCGTGTTCGCTTGGGGCGCTACTTGACCGGCTTCAGCCGCTTGCGGCGCTGCTGGCCAGGTTGTACGTGGCCCAAGTGTTTTTCCTGTCCGGGCTGACCAAGCTCCGCGACTGGGAGACCACGCTCTTTCTGTTCACCGAGGAATACAAGGTGCCTGTGCTGTCGCCGCCCGTGGCAGCCTTCATGGGGACGGCGGGTGAACTGGTGTTGCCGGTTTTGCTCGCTGCGGGCCTGTTGGGGCGTTTGGGTGCATTGGGCCTGACGGCGGTGAACGTGGTGGCCGTGGTGTCGTTGAGCGAGATCGCACCGGCTGCCCTGCAGCAGCACATCCTGTGGGGCGCGTTGCTGGTGGGTGTAGCTTTGTACGGGCCCGGCCGGTGGTCAATTGACCACCTGATGGCGCGTGGCCAGAAGGTTTGACAAAAACATAGCGCTTGATTCAATAAATAAAAGCGCTGGAAGCATTTTTTGTATCAAGTACTCGTCGAGTTGCCTTCGGTGAGTTGAGTGATCTGCTCGGGGGAGTAACCCAACCCTTCCAGCACCAGGGCGGTGTGTTCGCCCAGCTTCGGCGGCGACAGGCGCACACCGGGGCGTTGACCGCCCAGGGTCAGCGGCAGCAGCACCACCTCGGCCTGGCGGCCATCCGGCAGCTCCACGGGGGCCAGCCCGCCAGTGGCCCGCAGGTGTGGGTCGTCAAACAGCTGTTGCGGCTGGGTGATGGGGGCAAACGGCAGACCATGCTGCTCGAACACACTGGCCAGGTGGGCTGCGCTGTGTGCCGCCAGACGCTCCCGCAAAATGGGCATCATCCACTCGCGGGCCCGCACGCGGTCGTTGTTGGTCTGCAGGCGGGGGTCGTCTTTCAGGTCGGCAAAGCCGAAGGCGTCGCAGAACAGCGCCCAAGCGGTGTTGCTGACCACTGCCAGAAAAATCTGCTCGCCGTCTTTGACCTGAAACACGTCGTACACCGCCCACGCCGAAATGCGCGCGGGCATGGGCGCTGCGGGCTTGCCGGTGACGGCAAACTGCATCATGTGCTGGGCCACCAGGAACACGTTGTTTTCAAACAGCGCGCTTTGAACCTCCTGGCCCATCCCGGTTTTTTCGCGCTGGGCCAGCGCGGCCATGGCGCCCATGGCACCGAACATGCCCCCCATGATGTCGTTGACGCTGGCACCGGCCCGCAGGGGGTCCCCCGGGCGGCCTGTCATGTAGGCCAGGCCACCCATCATTTGCACCACTTCGTCCAGCGCGGTGCGGTGGTCGTACGGGCCTGGCAGAAAGCCTTTGTGGCTGACGTAGATGAGCCGTGGGTTCAGGTGCTTGAGGGTCGGGTAGTCCAGGCCCAGCTTGGCCATGGTGCCGGGTTTGAAGTTCTCGCACAGCACGTCAGCGGTGGCAATCAGGCGCAGCGCGGCCTCTTTTCCGTCGGCGGTTTGCAGATCCAGTGCCACGCTTTTCTTGTTGCGGTTGAACATGGGAAAAAAGCCTGCCCCCGAACCCAGCAACTGGCGGGTGGCGTCGCCTTGCCGGCCATGGCCCACGGGCTCGACCTTGATGACCTCGGCCCCCAGGTCGGCCAACACCATGCCGCAGGTGGGCCCCATGACCATGTGGGTGAATTCGACGACGCGGATGCCTGCGTAGGGCAAGGTGGTGTCAGGCTGGTTGGTCATGGCTGTGTCTGTTCGGTGGGGTGGGGCGTGGCGCGGCCCAACCAGTTGATGGGCAAGCCTGCAAGTGGTGTCATGCCGTACAGGGGTTCGCCGGGCAGACCTGCTTGCAAAATGGGGCGCGCGGCCATCAGCGCTTGCAGGTTCACGCCGGTGTGCACGCCCATAGCCTCGAACATGAACACCAGGTCTTCCGTCACGACGTTGCCGCTGGCACCCGGCGCATAGGGGCACCCGCCCAGGCCACCTTGAGAGCTGTCAAAGGTGCGCACCCCCACATCCCAGGCGGCCAGGCAGTTGGCCAGGCCCAGGCCGCGGGTGTTGTGCAAATGGGCTGCGCCGGTGCGGTGTCCAATTTCGGCCCGCACGCGGTTGAACAGGTGCCGCACCTGGGTGGGGTTGGCCATGCCGCTGGTGTCGGACAGGCCCACTTCGTCCACACCGGCGTTGACCAGTGCAGCGGCCAGCGCCACCACGTCGTCGACCGGCACGTCGCCTTGCAGGGTGCAACCGAATGCGGTGGACATGCCCGCTTCCACATGCACGTGTGGAGCGTGCGCATTGCGCAGGGCAACGATGCGTGCCACCTCTGCCACCATGTGCTGGCGGGTTTTGCGCACATTGGCCAGCGAATGGGCTTCGCTGGCCGACACGGGGATGGACAGTTTGTGCACCCCGGCCGCCAGCGCGGCTTCTGCGCCGCGCAGGTTGGGCACCAGCGCCATGACGGTCAGACCGGGCAGGGTCAATGCGTGGCGCACCACGTCGGCCACGTCAGCCATTTGGGGAAGCAGGGAAGCTGGCACGAAAGAGCCCACTTCGATTTCGCGTAAACCGGCGGCGTGCAACGCGTTGATCCACGCCAGCTTGGCTGCGGTGGGCATGACGGCCTTGACGCTTTGCAGCCCGTCACGTGGGCCTACTTCGCTGATGAGAACGGCATGGGGAGGCATGTTGGAGGGTGCTTGATGTTCTGAAAGATAGAACTATAATTATCGAGACAGAACGAATTTTCGTTGAGCGCCACACTGGCTGTCAACCGCAACGTCCATTTTCTGCACGCCATGCCCAAGAAATCAGCCCAACTTTCCCTTGCCGACGAACAGGCCGCACCCGGCGGGGCCGCAGCGGTGGACCGTGCCCTGAGTGTGTTGCGGGCCTTCAGGTCAGGCGATCAGGCATTGAGCGTGACCGAGTTGGCCACCCGCACCCGTCTGTACAAAAGCACGGTGCTGAGGCTGCTCGCCTCACTGGCGCATGCCGGTCTGCTGCGCAGAACGACCGATGGCCAGTGGGCACCCGGCCACGAGTTGGCCAGGCTGGGCGCGTTGTACACGGCTTCGTTTTCGCTGGCCGATGCAGTGTTGCCAGTCATGCGGGCGCTGGTCGACGCCACGGGCGAAAGTGTTGCACTGCATGTCAGGCAAGGGGAGCAGCGGGTGTGCCAGTACCGGGTGGATTCGGCCCATGTGCTGCGCGACCATGTCAAGGTGGGGGATGTGCTGCCGCTGGACCGGGGTGCCGGCGGCCGGGTGCTGCTGGCATTCAGTGGTGCGGTTGGCGAGCCGTACGACACCATCCGCCACCAGGGTTTTGTGTGTTCGGTGGGTGACCGTGTGCCCGGTCTTGTGGGCATTGCCGCGCCCGTCTGGCAGCGGGGCAGCGAACTGCTCGGTGCACTGACACTGACCGTGCCGGAAACCCGCTTTCAAGAAGGGTTTGTGGCTGCGTTGCGCCAGTCGGCCGAGCAATTGAGCGGACTGCTGGCTTGAACCTGCGCTCGCGCACCGCATGCCACCCACCGCACGAGCCTGGGCACGGGCGTGTACCCTTGGCAGACCCACATTCACAGCGAGGTCACCATGGATGGTGGAAACTGGAAAGAACTGTTCGATGCCGCTTGCAAAGGCGATACGGACCTGCTGCGCTACCACATTTCGCGTGGCGTGGATGTCAACTACGCCCATCCCGAATTCCTTTCCACACCGTTGGTCGCGTGCATTCTGGAGCGCAAGCCTGACAGTGCATTCATGTTGCTGGACAACGGGGCCGATCCCACGCTTTTTTCGGAGTTTGAAGGCATGACACCCATGCAGGCTGCCGTTTCAGTGGGGTTGGCACCGGTTGTCAGCCGCCTGACCGAGATGGGGGTGCCTGCCATCAGCCAGGCTGGCCACCCACAGCCCGGTTTGTTGAGCCGGTGGCAGTCCTGGCTGCTGGGGCGAGGTAGAAGGATGTGCTTATGATGCCCCCAAGCACTGTCGCGACACCAGCAAGCACATTGCGCCACAAGCGAGCCCATTCGAGGGAGTACCCATGGATTTCACCGCCCAAGCCAAGCCCGTCATTCTGGTTGTGGACGATACCCCGGACATTTTGCTGCTCATCGGCAACCTGTTGAAAGACCGATACCGGGTCAAGCTGGCCAACAGCGGGGAAAAGGCGTTGCAGGTGGTCCAGTCCGGGGCCAAGCCCGATCTGATTCTGTTGGACATCATGATGCCGGGCATGAACGGCCATGAGGTGTGTGCCGCCTTGAAACGCGACCCTGCCACGTGGGACATTCCAGTCATTTTCCTGACGGCGATGAGTTCAGTGGCCGATGAAGAGGCCGGCCTCAAAATGGGCGCGGTGGACTACATCACCAAGCCCATCAGCCCTCCACTGGTGCTGGCCCGTGTGGAAACGCACCTACAGATCAAGGCAGTGGCAGACTTCCTCAGGGATCAGAACCACTACCTGGAGCAGCAAGTCGCACTGCGCACCGAAGAGGTGCGAGCGATTCAGGATGTAACCATCTTTTCCATGGCGTCACTGGCCGAAACGCGTGACAACGAAACCGGCAACCACATCCGCCGCACCCAGCATTACGTGAAAGTATTGGCCCAACGGCTGCGTGACCATCCCCGCTTTGCCAGCTACCTGACGGACAGGCAGATCGAATTGCTGTTCAAGTCGGCTCCCCTGCACGATATTGGCAAGGTGGGCATTCCAGATTGCATTCTGCTCAAACCCGGCACGCTCACGGCTGAAGAGTTTGAAATCATGAAGACGCACACCACCATCGGGCGCGATGCCATCGTGCGTGCTGAGCAGCAGCTGCGTGTGCCTGTGGCTTTTTTGCAGTGCGCCAAAGAGATTGCCTATGGCCACCAGGAAAAGTGGGATGGCAGTGGCTACCCCCTGGGTTTGTCGGGCAATGCCATACCCATTTCAGCCCGGTTGATGGCCGTAGCCGATGTGTACGACGCGCTCATCAGCCGCCGGGTTTACAAGGCAGCCTTGCCTCATGAACAGGCCGCAGAGTCGATCGTTCTCGGTCGGGGACAGCATTTCGACCCTGACATCGTGGATGCCTTTGTGGCCGTGCAAGACCAGTTCCGGCACATTGCCGCCACGTATGCCGACACGGCCAGTGACCTCGCAGATGAGTTGGCGCAGATGGAGCACATTGCCGAGAAGGTGGTGCTGGAGTAAGCACCTCAGATTTCGGTCTGGGCCAAAGGTCAAGCTGGGGGCGCAGATCGGGGCAGGCTGACGGTCAGTGTGGTGGTGTTGGCTTCGTCAGACACCACCATGTCAACCGAACCGTTTTGCGCCTGGGCGAGCAGCCGGGCTGAGTAAGTGCCCAGGCCCGTGCCACCTGCCTTGCCGTGCGTCACGAACTTGTCGAAAAAGCGCTCACGGATGGCGGCGGGCACGGCACCGTGGTTGGTCATTTCAATGCGCAAGGGTGACGTGTCGAACAGCCTGACGGAGACAGTGGAGCCTTCCGGGGAGGCCTCGCAAGCGTTTTTCATCAGGTTCTGGAACAGCGAGTAGCACAGCATGGCATCGCCCAGCGCCTGGGGTTGAGGCTGACCCAATGGCACATCGGTGTCCACGGAAATGCTGATGTGCTTGGAGCTGAACGTGGCTCGGTTGATCTCTACCAGGCGGCGCAAGATGCTGACCACGTCAACGTCAACTGCGTGAAGTTTGAAACGTCCCGTTTCAATCTTGAACAGCTCTGAAGACAGGTTGATCATGCCCATGATCTGGAGCATGGTTTCCTCCACCAGCTTGAGTTGCTCGATTTGTTTCCGTCCGAGATCGTCGTCGGCCAACAGGCCTTGCACGAGCCCAATCACGCCCGCCATGGGGCCTTTCATGTCGTGACGGGTGATCTGGTCCACATCCTCTCGCAGCCTGGCCGATTCGACCATGTCGTCAAAATCAGACTGCAGTTCGCGCCGCATGTTGACGTAACGCATGAAGTTGCGTACTCGTGGTTTCAGCACGTCAGGGTTGACAGGCTTGGTGACGAAATCCACCGCACCCAGGTCCATGCCTTTCATCCGGGCATCCTGCGAGGTCATGGCCGTGACGAAGATGATCGGGATGGCTTCTGACGTGGGATGCTCGCGCATCCGCTGGGCCACTTCGAAGCCGTCCATGCCCGGCATCATCACGTCCAGCAACACCAGGTCGGGTGGGTCGTCCGACTGGCAGATGTCCAGCGCCTTCTGGCCGTTGAGGGCCAACCGAACACGGTACTCATCTTTGAACATCTGGGACAGCAGCAACAGGTTGTCTTGTGTGTCGTCCACCATCAGCAGGGTGGGGCGCTCATGCCGTTGGGGCGCTTTGGCGGCGGCTTGGGCAGGCGCTTCAGCAGGGGCAGACCCTGCTGCGCCGGGTGCGGGAGTGTGCTTGCGGGGCTGAGCCACCAGCGCCTTCTCGATGCGGTCCAACAATTGGTTGGGCGTGTAGGGCTTCAGCACCAGGCCGGTTACCCCGCTGGCCACTGCCTGTTCGATGCGGGGGCGCTCTGCTTCGGCCGTCACCATCAGGAAAGGCAAGCGGCGCAACCTGTCGTCGGCGCGGACGGCCTGGAGCAGTTCCAGCCCGTTCATCACGGGCATGTTCCAGTCGGACAGGATGATGTCCACCGGTTGCGACCGCAGCACCTTCAGCGCCTCCAAGCCGTCTTTGGCCATGATGATGTGCTGAGCGCCCAGGCTGCGCAGCTGCTTGGCCGTGATCTGTCGCATGGTTTCAAAGTCGTCCACCACCAGAAAACGACTGTTTGCATTCAAAAAGCGAGGGGCGTTGTGCCCGGTCAACACATGTGCCATGTCGGAGCCTTGAGGTCAGCTGATACGCAGATAAAGTGTAAGGGTGTCAAATTTTTCACACTTGCAGGTGCATAGAATGCTTCTGCGTCTGGCTCATTGCCACACGCAACCAGCCAACAACAAGGTGATACAGCATGTCAGGGTCTTTGGATTTCACTGAAAAAGCGTCCGTATTGGTGGTTGACGACACGCCCGACAACCTGTCGTTGATGTCGGGTCTGCTGAAAGACCGTTACCGTGTCAAGGTGGCCAACAACGGTGAAAAAGCCATCAAGATTGTCCAGGGCGACAGCCCGCCAGACCTGATTCTGCTGGACATCATGATGCCGGGCCTGTCGGGCTACGACGTGTGCCAGATTCTCAAGGCCGACCCGGCCACGCGCGATGTGCCCATCATCTTCCTGACCGCCATGACGGCCACGGAAGACGAAAAAAAAGGGCTCGAAATGGGGGCGGCCGATTTCATCACCAAGCCCGTCAATCCGCCCATCGTGCTCGCGCGGGTGGCCACGCACCTGCAAATCAAGGCTGCGGCAGATTTCCTGAAAGACCAGAACGCCTACCTCGATGCCGAAGTGGCACGCCGGGGGCGCGAGCTGGCGGCCATCCAGGATGTGACCATCCTGGCCATGGCTTCACTGGCTGAAACGCGTGACAACGACACCGGCAACCACATCCGGCGCACGCAGAACTACATCAAGGTGCTTGCCGAGCATCTGAAGACGCACGAGCGTTTCAGGTTCTTTCTCACGGACAAGAACATCGACATGCTCTTCAAGTCCGCCCCGCTGCATGACATTGGCAAGGTGGGCATCCCGGACCGCATCCTGCTCAAGCCGGGGCGTTTCGAGCCACATGAGATGGAGATCATGAAAACCCATTGCAAGTTGGGGCGTGACGCCATCCAGCATGCGGAAGACCAGTTGGGTCTCGAAGTGGAGTTTCTGAAGTACGCCAAGGAAATTGCCTACGGCCACCAGGAGAAGTGGGATGGCTCCGGTTATCCGGAAGGTCTGGCGGGCGATGCCATCCCCATCTCGGCCCGGATGATGGCCGTGGCCGATGTGTACGACGCGCTCATCAGCCGTCGGGTGTACAAGGAAGGCATGCCGCACGAGAAAGCCGTGCGCATCATTGCCGAAGGTCGCGGCACTCATTTTGACCCCGACATCACCGATGCGTTCCTGGCGCTGGCGGACCGCTTCAACGAAATCGCACAGCGCTTTGCCGACACCGACGACGACCTGGCACAGAAAGCCGCCTCGCTCAAAACCATCACAGGCTGACGCTGCGTCGTTGCGGCACAAGATACAGGGAGTGCCATGAATCGGATTGCTTCTTTGAGTTCCGCAGCGTCCAACCTGGTGTGGGTTGCATTGCTGGCGGTGGGTGTGGTTTGGGCCGCATGGGTGTGGCAGTGGGATGCCACCGGGCGTGCGGAAGACAGGCAATCTCGCCTCCAAGTGGTGGCCGAAAAGCAGGCCGCTGAAATTGCGGCCACCACCCTCAACGGCGATTTGATGGGGTCACTGGTGCTGCTGGGCATCATGGACCGCGACATCAAGCAGGACGTGACGAACGGACTGTTGTCCATCGATGCAGCGATTGATGCCACTCTGGGCATCGTGGGCGGCACATTCGATGCTCGGGGCGTGTTCGTGGTGTCGGGTGATGGCATCATCAAAACGTCATGGGCCAGTTCGGGCAAGCCCAACAGCGGTGCCAACGTGCGGTTCAGGCCCTACGTCCAAATGGCCCTGGAAGGCAAGACTTCGGTTTACGCTGCGGTGGGTACCACCAGTGGCGAGCGCACGCTGTATTACTCGGCCCCCGTGTTTGCCTATGCATCGCGCACGGCCAGTGGCATCGGCGCGGTGGTCGCGCAAGCCAAGGTTGACTGGCTGGACAAGCGCCTCAGCAGCCAGCCCGGTGGTGCGGCCCTGCTGTCGCCACAGGGTGTGGTGTTTGCGGCCAGCGAGCTCAAGTGGCTGGGCGGTCTGGATGGTGTGGCCGCGCTTGACAGGCTCAAAGCCATCCGCGATCTGAAGCAGTTTGGCAAGTGGTTCGACTCGGCCGAGCCCAAGACTTTGCCTTTCCGCGCGACGGGTGGTGTTCAGGCGTTGGACGGTTCACGTCATGCGGTTGCGGTGGCAGACATCCATTGGGGTGACCCGGCGGGATCATGGAAGCTCGTGCTGCTGGAAGACCTGAGCCACACTGTGTCCGTCGGCTCCACGCTGGCGCGTGCGGCGGCAGCCACCCTGTTGTACGTGTTTTTGGCAGTGCTGATGGTGCGGCTGGTTAACAGCCATCACCGGCAAACCGAATCAGCGCGTCAGCTGTCGGTTCTGGCAGACGGTCAGAGCAGACAGTTGAGGTTTCGTGAGGACATGTCAGCAGCCATGATTGCCCTCCAGACATGCGAAGCAACCGCACCCTTGGCACAAGCTTTTCTGAGCCATGCGCATACGCTGTTTGGCACCCTGCAAGGTGTGGTGTATGTGGTGGATAGACAGGATGCGCAGCGGTATGTGCTGAAAGGGCAATTTGCTTGCAGCAACACGCCGCCGGCCGTCCTGATGAGTGGCGAGGGCGTGCTGGGGCAATGTGCGGTGGAGCGTACCAGTCGCTTGCTGGCCGGTGGCCAGCACGGCTGGGGTCCTGTCCGCTCGGGGCTGGGCGGTGCAGCGCCCGGATACGTGGTGTGCCTGCCTTTGCTGGGCAATGACCAGGTGTTGGGCTTGGTCGAAGTGACCGGGTTGGGCCCGCCTGAGGCCTTTGCTTTGGGCAATTTCAAGGACTTGGCCAATGCCATGGCCTTGAACCTGCAAGTGCTGCTGAAGGCCGAGCAGACCTTGGCCAGCCTGCAACAAACCGAGCACATTCGGCAGCTGGGAGCCGAGCAGTTGCACATGCAGCAATCACTTGTAAATGCCATTCCGTACCCGGTGTTCTACAAAGACCACGAGGGCCGCTTTACCGGGTTCAACCGCGCGTACGAGGCTACTTTTGCTGTGTCCCGGGCGGACTTGCTGGGCAAGACGGTGATGGACCTGGAATATTTGCCTCTTGAGGACCGCAAGGTTTACGACGCTGAAGACATGCACCTCATACGCACCGGCGGCTCGGCAACTCACATCATGTCCATGCCGTTTGCCGATGGCAAGGTACACCGTACGCTCTACCACGTAATGGGCTTCGCTAGGCCGGACGGCAGCCCGGGTGGCTTGGTGGGTACGTTCACCGACCTTGAGTGGGTAGATGCCCTGGCCGCTGACCATGCGGCCAGGCAGCAAGGGGGGGCATAACCATGAGTGCGATGTTGCGATGGTTGGAGCAGTGGGCCCTGGCCACCAAGCTAGCTGCGGGATTTGTGTTTGTCATCAGTGTGGCAGCGGCCGTGGGTGTGGGCAACCTGTTGTCGCAACAGGCCCTGCGTGCGCAAATGGATGCGCTCTACCAAACCGAGTTGCTGGGTGTGTCTGCCGCCAAAGACGCACAAATCATCTACCTGTCCATCGGTCGTCAATTGCGTCAGGCAGCGCTCGCCGGGCCCGGTCGTGCGCGAGAGACCGCCCTGAAAGAACTGGCAGCCACCAGCGAAGCGCTGCAGGCTGCGTTGGGTGTGTTGCGCACCAAGTTGATCCGTCACGACACCCAGGCGGCGCTGCGGGATTTCGACAGTCACTTTGCCAGTTACCAGGCCAATGTGGACCGGGCGGTGGCCATGCTGGCCAAAAACCAGGAAGCGGACGCTGCGTCATTCATTTCGTCTGATGCGTTTTCGCGACCTGGTGCAGCTGCCAATGTGGCCTTGGGGCAGCTCATTCAGCTCAAAGATGCCGGCGCCAAAGCAGCGTCTGAACGCGCACTGGCGCAAAGTGACGAGGCGCTTCGGATAACTGCTGTGTTGCTGGTGGTTGGGCTGTTGGGCAGTCTGGCGATTGGTTGGCTGAGTTTTCGCAGCATCCACGTGCCCGCAGAACAGCTGCGCAAAGCAGTCGAGAAGTTGGCGGCCGGGCAATATGACACCGATGTGCCTTACCAGACTTACCGCAACGATGTCGGCAGCATGGCTCAGTCCATTCAGGTCTTACAAGCGGGCGCGCGGCAGATTGAAGATGAGTCGTGGTTGAAGAAGAACGTAGCCGGTATCTCGCAAGCCTTGCAGGGTGCACCCACGTTCACTGCCATGGCGCAGACCTTGTTTGTCGAGTTGGCACCACTGCTGCAGTTGGGGCAAGCCGTGTTGTATGTGTACGAGGAAGACACGCGGCGCCTGCGCATGCTGGGCAGCTACGCCTTCAGGGAGCGCAAGTCGATGGACCACTACTTTGAACTGGGCCAGGGGCTGGTCGGGCAATGCGCAATGGAGCGCATCCCTATTTCTTTGATGAACCCACCGTCTGATTACCTTCAGGTGGGTTCCAGCCTGGGATTCGCTGCGCCACAGGCTGTGCATGTGTTGCCGGTGGTGCGCAACGAGCGCTTGTTGGGTGTGTTGGAACTGGCGTGTTTCAGACCATTCAAGCCCCGGGAGCAGGCGTTGGTGGACGACCTGATGCCGGTGCTGGCGGCCAATCTTGAAATCTTGGAACGTAACGTCAAGACCACCAAACTGCTCGAAGAAACGCGACGCCAGGCCGAGGAAATGGCCGCCCAGCAAGCCAGCTTGAAAGAAAGCGAGGCCTACAACAAGATGTTGTTCCAGGATTCGAGCCGGGCCATTGTCATCCTGGAGTCCGGAAAAGGCATTACCGACTGCAACCAGGCTGCGGTGCGGATATACGGCTTTGAAACCCGCGAACAGGTGCTGGGCAAAATCACGCTGGACATGTCCGCCCCCTTCCAGCGCGATGGCACAGCCAGTGAGGTCGCCGTCCGACGGTATACCCATCAGACACTCACGGACGGCCCACTCACGTTTGAGTGGCGGTATCAGCGGCCGGACGGTACGCTGTGGGATGCTGAGGTGAACCTGGCCCGGTTCAATTACCGCGGCAAAACTTTGTTGCAGTTCACGCTGGATGACATCACCGAGCGCCTGCTGGCTGAAGAGAAAGTGCGCACCAGCCAGGCACAAATGCGCACGCTGGTGGACAGCATTCAGTCTGTGGTGTTCATGAAAGATGCCGAAGGTCGTCACCTGCTCGTCAACGACAAGTACCAGGAAGCGACGGGGATCAGCAAAACCGAGGTCATTGGCAAGACGGATTTCGAGGTGTTTCCTCCCGAGGTGGCCACTGCCATTCCCGAACAGGACCGGCAGGTGATGCAAGCCTGCAAGCCCTTCACGTTTGAGGAGCAGGTGCCCAACCGTCAAGGTGAATTGCGTGACTATTTGACGACGAAGGTGCCCTTGATTGATGGCAATGGTGTTGCCTATGGCATGTGCGCCATTGCTACCGACATCACTGAGCGCAAACAGGTGGAAAACGAAGTGTTGCGCGCCAAACAAGCCGCAGAAGACGCGACCAAAGCCAAGAGCGACTTCCTGGCCAACATGAGTCACGAAATCCGCACGCCCATGAACGCCATCATCGGCATGAGCCACCTGGCGTTGC
>ERZ761609.188-NODE-188-length-83958-cov-843.374969_pt1 | contig 83958 bp, 72 predicted proteins | sample MGYA00511163_ERZ761609 | MGnify/ENA primary metagenome ERZ761609 (study PRJEB28899, sample SAMN02445070) | bioreactor sludge metagenome | biome: EBPR sludge | place: Australia: Brisbane, Thorneside Wastewater Treatment Plant | collected 2011-12-16 ...
AGCGACTGACGAATCTCCCCTCGCCCGCTCGCGGGAGAGGGGTCGGGGGTGAGGGGAACGGTCATGGCTTGCATCATCCGGAGTGTCGGAAAAAGCCATGACCGTTGGCGCGAACAGCGCGGCGAAGAGTTCGACCAGACGGCGGGTGATTTCGAAGTGGGTCGCCAGGCAGCGTTCGACGTAGGACTGGCTGAACGGCAGCCCGGCCTGCCGCAGGTAGCGGCTGTAGGCACGCAGGATGCCGATCTGCCGCCCATCGAGACCAGCCAGCAACACCAGGCGGTTGAAGCCGTCGTTCTCTGCCTGGTCGCGCAACAGGCGCTCGAGCAGGTCGACGAAGGCCTGTCGCGTCGCCTCGTCATCGAGTGCTCTTGCCTCGGGCAAGCGGACAGCGAAGTCGGCAATGTGCAGGTCGCTCTCCGGCAGCCTGAACGGTTGCTCGGAGAGCACGGTCAGGCCAAGATTCTCGAGGACCGGCAGGATCGCCGACAGCGGTCGTGGGCATCCGCGGCGGAACAGCTTCAGGTGCTGGTGAGCGCCGTCGTCGCCTTGCGCCGCGCTCAGCTTCACCTCGACGAGGCCGCTCCGTTCGGCGGCCTGCAGCCGGTCGAGATCCGACACCGCAGCGGCCGGTGTCACCCGTTCCTGGTACGACAGCGGCAATTCCGCTGCGTAACGGCGCAGGAGACGGTTGCCATGCTCCTCGCCAAAGTGGCCGACGAGATTTTGCTTCAACTCGTCGTTCCAGCCGCGGACGATGCGCGCAGCCTGGCGCTCGATCGCGGCGGCATCGTAAGCGTAGTGCGTGCCGACCGGCGTGCGGGCGATGAAGTGCAGGCGTGCCAGGCGCGACTCGCCGATCATGACGAAGTAGTCCACCCGTTCCGCTGCCAGCGCCTCGTAGAGCAGCGCCGAGATCCGCTTGCGGATCGTCGTGTCGAAGCGGTCACGCGGCATGTAGGCGATGACCGACACGTAGCGCCCCCAGCGGTCGTCACGCATGAAGACGCGCACCTGCTCGCGCTCGTGCAGTGCGACGATGCCGCGCGCAATGCGCACCAGGTCGGCGTGCGCGATCTCGATCAGTTCGTCGCGCGGATAGGTCTCGAGGACGTTGAGCAGCGTCTTGTCACGGTGGCTGCGAGCGACGAAGCCGATCTCCTGCCGCACTGCGGCCACCTTCTGTCGCAGCAGCGGAATGTCGGTTGCCGACACATGATAGACATGCGCCGTGTACAGCCCGACGAAGGCGCGCAAGCCGACGATGCGGCCATTGCCGTCGAAGCGCTTGACGCCAATGAAGTCGAGGTAGGCCGGACGATGGACCGACGAGCGGGCGTCGGCCTTGACCAGGATCAGCGGCGACGGGTCCCTGGCCAGTTCGGCGATCTCGCCCGGAATGGCGGCAAGGCAACGGCCAAAACGCGGGTGGTCGGTCTGCCGCAGGATGCCGAGCCCACTGTCGGCGACGCGCGTCAGGCTGTGCTCGCCAGCCGCGACGAAATACTCGGCACCGCCAAGAAAGACGAAGTTGTTGGCAGCGATCCAGGACAGGTAGTCCGCCGCCTCGACGTACGCGACGAGCTCGGCAGCGGCCGCGCGCATGTTCTGCTGGATGGCAGCGCCGTCCTCGACCGCCGACCGTACGTCGGCAAGGACGCCGGCGATCTCGCGCTGCAGATCGGCGACCTCGGTACTGTCGCCGATGCGGTCGATCTCGAGATGAATCCACGACTCGGTCTGGCTCCCCTGCCCGCCGTGCGGCGTGACCCGCTGCAACCTGCCATCGGGCTCGCGTTCGGCGCCGAGCAGCGGGTGCAGCAGACGGTGGATCGCCAGACCCCGGCGATAGACGAGCATGGTGATCGAATCGACGAGGAATGGCATGTCGTCGGTGACAACGTCGATCACCGTATGCGGCGAGTGCCAGCCGTGGCGATCGAAGTCCGGCGTATAAAGGGCCAGAACGGGCTGCCGCTGCAACCGCTGCTCGCCGAGGCGGTAATGCTGCGCCGCGGCCCCGACGAGCTCTTCCGGACTGGCATCGCTACCGCCGGCAAAATCGAAGTCGGCGTAGTAGCAATCGAGAAACTCGGCAACAGCAGCCGACAACCTGAGTTGCTCGGCGATTTCGTGCAGGTTGCGGCGCAGACTGCACGCTGTTTCAGGCATCGGTGCCATGACGCTCTCCTTGAACGCGGACGCTGGCAGCCCGGCGACCGGAAGCGGATGCCCGCCAGCAAGTCAGGGGCAGCGGAAGCACTGGCCACGCATCACTGCGGCCGGCATGAATCCGGCGGCAAGCCGGTTTCTTGGCAACGACGCCGCGGCCCGTCGGGCGCGAAGTCGGCCTCAGTGGTGCAGAATCTTGGCCAAGAACTGCTGCGCCCGCTCCGAGCGCGGATTGCCGAAGAACGCCTCCTTGCTGTCGTCCTCGACGATCCTGCCCTGATCCATGAAGATGACGCGGTGGGCAACCCGGCGGGCAAAGCCCATCTCGTGCGTCACGCACATCATGGTCATGCCCTCCTGCGCCAGTTCGGTCATCACATCAAGCACTTCGTTGATCATCTCGGGATCGAGCGCCGAGGTCGGCTCGTCGAAGAGCATGCAGATCGGGTCCATCGAGAGCGCACGGGCAATCGCCACGCGCTGCTGCTGTCCGCCCGAAAGCTGGCCGGGGTATTTCTCGGCCTGCACCCGCAAACCGACGCGGTCGAGCAGCTTGAAGCCCTTCTCGCGCGCCTGCTCGGGGTTGCGGCCGAGCACCTTGACCTGGGCGATGGCCAGGTTGTCGATGATGCGCATGTGCGGGAAGAGTTCGAAGTTCTGGAAAACCATGCCGACCGTAGAGCGCAGCTTCGACAGGTTGGTCTTCGGATCGCCGACTGAGACGCCATTGACGATGATCTCGCCGCTCTGAAAAGGCTCGAGACCATTGACGCACTTGATCAGCGTCGACTTGCCCGATCCGGATGGCCCGCAGACGACGATCACCTCGCCCTTTTGGACCTGCGTCGTGCAGTCGGCGAGCACCTGGAAGGAACCGTAATGCTTGCTGACCTTGTTCATCGAAATCATCTGCGTCTCCTCGCGACTGGGTCCCGACCGGCCTCAGGCCGTCTTCATCTTGTTCTGGTAATGGCGGACGACCCGCGATGCAGCGAAGCAGAGGACGAAATACACCGCACCGGCAAACAACAGCAGCTCGACCAGCCGGCCGTCGCGGTCACCGACCTTGTAGGCGGCGCCAAAGAAATCGGCCAACGCCGAAACATAGACCAGAGAAGTGTCCTGGAAGAGGATGATCCCCTGCGTCAACAACAGCGGCACCATGTTGCGGAAGGCCTGCGGCAGCACCACCAGCCGCATCGCCTGGCCGTAGGTCATGCCGAGCGCACTCGCCGCCGCCATCTGCCCCTTGGGTACCGACTGGATGCCGGCGCGAATGATCTCCGAGTAATAGGCGGCTTCGAACAGGGCGAAGCCGGCGATCGCCGAAGTCAGTCGCATGTCGGTGCCGCGCGGCAGGCCGAACAGGCTTTCGAGCAGGTGCGGCACGATCAGGAAGAACCACAGCAGCACCATCACCAGCGGCACGGCGCGGAAGAGATTGACGTAGCCGGCGGCGAACCACGACAGCGGCGTAATCGACGACAGCCGCATCAGTGCCAGCAGCGTACCCCAGACGATGCCGAAGACGACGGCGCTGAGCGTGATCTCGAGCGAGATCAGCATCCCGTCCCAGAGGAAGGGCAGCGCATTCGGAATCGACGACCAGTCGAACTCGTGCATCTCATTTCCCCCCGATGTAGCCGGGAACGCGGACGTGCGCCTCGACCCAGCGCATGCCGGACATGACGACGACGTTGAGCAGCAGGTAGGCAACGGTAACGGCGATGAACGACTCGTAGGGCTGCGCCGTGTAGTCGACCAGTTGCCGGCCCTGCGCAGCCAGCTCGAGCAGGCCGATCGTCGAGCAGACGGCCGAGTTCTTGAAGATGTTGAGGAACTCCGAGGTCAGCGGCGGCACGATCAGGCGTACCGCCATCGGCAGCATGACGTGGCGATAGGTCTGCGACAGCGTGAAACCGAGCGCCAGACCGGCATTCTTCTGCCCGGGGGGCAGCGAGTTGATCCCCGAACGCACCTGCTCGGCAACGCGCGCGCTGGTGAACAGCGCCAGACAGATCATCGACGAGAGGAACTGCTGGACGATCGGGTTCGTCTGCTTGAAGGCGTTGCCCAGATTCTCGGGCAACAGCTCGGGCATGACGAAGTACCAGAGAAAGAGCTGTACCAGCAGCGGAATGTTGCGAAAGAACTCGACGTAGGCGGTTGCCACCCCGGACAACCACCGGTTGGGAACCGTGCGCAGGACGCCGACAACGGCGCCAAGCAGCAGCGCGATCAGCCAGGCCGACAACGACAGGCCGATGGTCATCTGCAGCCCGTGGAACATCCAGTCGAGATAAGTCGAGTCGTCGCCGGTCGCCGTCGGCTGCAGGAAGACTCCCCAGTTCCAGTTGTAGGCCATCTTGCTTCTCCCGCGTCGCGGTCCCGGTGGCCGGACAGCCCCCGGGACCCGCCGGCTGCCTAGTCGAACGCCTTGTCGTTCGGCGACTTGTAGATGTTCTGCACGGAGGTCGACAGCGGGAAGTTGAGGTTGAGACCCTTCGGCGGAATCGGCTGCAGGAACCACTTGGCGTAGATCTTCTCCGCCTCGCCGGAAGTCATCACCTTCGCCAGAGCATTGTCGACCACCTTCTTGAAAGCCGGGTCATCCTTGCGCAGCATGCAGCCATAAGCCTCGTACGACTGCGGCGTACCGACCACGACCCAGTCGCTCGCCCGTTTGGCCTTGGCCATTTCGCCGAAAAGCAGCGCGTCGTCCATCATGAAGGCCACCGCACGTCCGGTTTCGAGAGTCAGGAACGCCTCGCCATGATCCTTGGCGCTGATGATGTTCATCTTCATCTGCTTCTCTTCGTTCATCCTGCGCAGGAGACGCTCGGAGGTGGTACCGGCAGTCGTCACGACGTTCTTGCCGGCCAGGTCGGGGAAGTCGTTGATCCCGGAATTGGTCTTGGTCATCAGGCGGGTGCCGATGACGAAGATCGTGTTCGAGAAGCTGACCTGTTTCTGGCGCTCGGTGTTGTTGGTCGTCGAGCCACATTCGAGGTCTACCGAGCCGTTCTGGACCAGCGTGATGCGGTTCGCCGAGGTGACCGGCAGCAGGCGGATGTCGAGCTTGCCCAGCTTCAGCTCCGCCTTGATCGCATCGACCACCTTGAGCATCAGTTCGTGCGAGTAGCCGATGACCTGCTGCTTGTCGTCGTAATACGAGAACGGGATCGACGACTCGCGGTGGCCGAGCGAGATCGCCCCCGTATCCTTGATCTTCTTCAGTGTGCCGGTGAGCTCCTGTGCCAAAACCGGTGCCGACAGAAGAGTGGTGGCCATGCCGACGACGAGCGCGCGGCGCAGGGAATGCTTGAACATCGTGTCTCCTTCCTTCTTCATGCAATGATCCAGAGGGTCGTCGGGCGATCCCGAGCGCCGCGATTGTGGCATGAGTTGCGGCACGCGCCAAGTCATGTTTCGGTCATGAAAGCTGCGCTCCGCCGCCGTTTTCTGCGCGGGCTCCCCATCCGACCCGCTTCAGGCCTTACAATTCCCGCAAATTGCATGCGGCAGGAGCACGAGTCCACAGATGCAGCCGGCACCGATTCGTTACAGCATCGTCCCCAGCAAGCCCGCAGCGCACCTGCTCGAAGTGCGCTGCACGCTGCCCGAGCCCGCCGGCGAAGGCCAGCGCTTCGCGCTGCCGGCGTGGATCCCCGGCAGTTACCTCATCCGCGACTTTGCCCGACACATACTGGCGATCCGCGCCGAGAGCGGCGGCCAGCCGGTAGCGCTGCGAAAGCTCGACAAGCATACCTGGCAGGCGGCGCCGATCGCCGGCGGTCGCGACCTGTGCGTGATCTACGAGGTGTATGCCTGGGATCTCTCGGTACGCGGCGCCCACGTCGACCAGACGCATGCCTTCTTCAACGGCAGCAACGTCTTCCTGCGCGCGATCGGGCACGAACACCGGCCGTGCCTGGTCGACATCCGGCGACCAGGCGGCCACGCCTGCTCCGGCTGGCGGGTCGCCACGGCGCTGCCGCCGGCGACGGCGGAGCCCGGCGCCGCCAGACGACACGGCTATGGCCTCTACCGTGCCGCCAACTATGACGAACTGATCGATCATCCGGTCGAGATGGGCTGTTTTTCGCTTGCCTCGTTCAGCGCCTGCGGCGTCCCGCACGAGGTGGCGATCAGCGGCCGCCACGATTGCGACCTCGCCCGGTTGACTGCCGACCTGCAGCGCATCTGCGAATGGCAGATCCGTCTGTTCGGCGAGCCGGCACCGATGCCCTACTACCTGTTTCTCGTCACCGCCGTCGGCGACGCCTACGGCGGGCTCGAGCACCGCTCGTCGGCCGCCCTGCTCTGCGCCCGCGACACCCTGCCCTGGCCCGGAATGCGCGACCTGCCCGAGCGCTATCGGGGATTTCTCGGTCTCTGTAGCCACGAGTATTTCCACGCCTGGAACGTCAAGCGGATCAAACCGGCCGCCTTCGTCCCCTACAATCTGGACGCCGAGAACTACACGACGCTCCTCTGGGCCTTCGAGGGTTTCACCTCCTACTACGATGACCTGACGTTGCTGCGTTGCGGGCTGATCCGGCGAAACGACTGGCTCGACATCATCGGACGCACGATCGACAGGGTCTGCAGCGAGCCTGGGCGGTTGCGACAGACTCTCGCCGAATCGAGCTTCGACGCCTGGACCAAGTACTATCGACCGGACGAGAACACACCGAACGCCGTCGTCAGCTACTACGCCAAGGGAGCGCTGGTGGCGCTGGCGCTCGACCTGAAGCTGCGCGCCGAGACTGCCGGCAAGGTTTCGCTCGACGACGTGATGCGCGCCCTCTGGCAGCGTCACGGCCATCGCGGTGACGCTGCCGGCATTGACGACGACGACATCCGGCTACTGGCCGAAGAACTCTCGGGACTCGGGCTGCGCGACTTCTTTGCCGACGCGGTACATGGTACGAGCGACGTCGACCTGGCACGACTGCTGCGGCCGTTCGGCATCCGGCTGCAGCGCGCGCCGGCCGCGCGTACGCCTTCGCTCGGAGCGAAGCTCGGCAGCGAGGGCAACGAACTGCGCCTGGCGACGGTCTACGACGGCGGCGCGGCGCAGGCGGCCGGTCTGGCAGCCGGCGACCTGCTGCTGGCGATCAACGATCTGCGGGTGACGCCGGCCACCCTCGAGCGCCTGCTGGGCCGGCACCAGGCAGGCGATGTACTGCGCCTGCACGTCTTTCGCCGCGACGAACTGATGTCATTCTCGCTGCGGCTCGACGAAGCGCCCCGCGACCGCCACCAGTTGCGATCATTGCGGCAGCCCAATCGGCTGCGTGAGGAGTGGCTGCGATGAACGACCTGGCGGCACTGCGCAAGAGTTACGAAAAGGCCCAACTGAGCGAAGAGGCCTCACACGCCGACCCGCTGCGGCAGTTCGCGCAGTGGCTGGGCGAGGCGATCGCGGCACAGCTCCCCGAGCCGAACGCGATGACGCTGGCGACCGTCGACCAGTCGCTGCGTCCCTCGACGCGAGTCGTTCTGATCAAGGGTTACGGTGACGACGGCATTACCTGGTACACCAATTACGAAAGTCGCAAGGGCCGCGAGCTCGCTGCCAACCCGTGGGCCGCCCTGCAGTTCCACTGGGTCGAGCTCGAACGTGTGGTGCGCATCGAGGGTCGGGTGAGCAAGCTCAGCGCAACGGAAAGCGACACCTATTTCGCCAGCCGGCCGCTCGATTCCCGCATCGGCGCCTGGGCCAGCCCGCAGAGCGAGGTGATCGCCAGTCGCGCGGTCCTCGTCGCCAATGCCGCCCACTACGGCGCCCGCTTCCTGCTGCAGCCGCCGCGCCCGCCGCACTGGGGCGGCTACCGCCTGCAACCGGATCGCTGGGAGTTCTGGCAGGGCAGGAAGAGCCGGCTGCATGATCGCCTGCGCTACCGCCTGGACGGCGACGGGCAATGGCTGCGCGAGCGGCTGGCGCCGTGAGGCGGGAACAGGCGGCGCAGCGGACGGGGAGACGCCGAGAGCGGGGCTTCGTGCCGCATTCCGCGTACAGCGCGAACGGGGCCGCCTGTTCTTCAATCACCTCTGGACCCCTGCTGCCCTCATCAATCGCCAAGTGGTAGTTGATCAGTCCCAAATCCAGCTGGTTCCACTCCCAAACGGTCGTGTCCGTTGCCCCACGCAACCCCAACAGTTCGACGTGGCTGCTGTCCGGGTATGAATCAGCCAGTAGCGCTGGAAGCCTGGGACTCAGGTTTTCGTCAAGCAGCAGTTTCATGCGGCATGGCCATCACCAGACGGCGCTCCCGTTGCGCGGCGAAGGCGAGCACCGCGCGCAAGTGCTCCGGCTTGAGGCTGGGAAAATCGGCCAGAATTTCCGGCTCGCTCATCCCGCCCGCCATGTATTCGAGAACGTCGTAGACCGTGATGCGCGTCCCCTTGATGCAGGGCTTGCCGCCACGGATGTCGGAATCGATGACGATGAACTGATTCCACTCGATCATGCGTAGTCCTCCTCATCGGAAAACAGGTCGACCTGCCTGGGTTTGGACGCTTGCTCATGCGCCCACTGGTTGTCGTTGACAGCGTGAAAAAGCGCAGCCAACAAGTGCGACTTACCAAGTCCATGTTCACCGATCACCACCAGCGCGCGTCCTTGATTGGGGCCAATGGCCTCGATGCCTTTCAGCAGATCGTGCGTCGGGTAGGTAATTATCGGATGCCATCAGCTTGAACGTTCCGCTGGAGAAGGCGACAGGATAGTGCAAAACCCGGCGTCGTCGGATGCGATCCAGGCATCTCTTTTCATGAACCGCCGTCCTCGCTACCCCGACGCCCGCGTTCCCGCCAATCCGCCGCGCCGCCGGAGGACGCGTGAGCGCAGGGCAGCCGCTGGACCGGCTTCGTTGTGGACCGGGAAGGAGCAGAAATGAACCAGCGCATCATCGACGGCCAAGGCTGCAGCGGTGAGGTCGGTGCGGTCTGCCCGGAGGTCGCTGCCGAGTCCGAGCGATGGCCGTGACTCGAAGCACTCGCCGGCAAGCCGGTTGAAGAAGTCGGCAGGCGCCCACTGCGGCGCGCCCGGAGAGGCGGGTGCTGCGGCGAGCGCATCGAGCGCGTAGCCGCGGAGCAACTTGGCGGCGTACTTTCTCCAGGTCGCGGGCTGATCGAAGAAGTCGACACCGGTGGTCGAGCCATTGATCGCGAAGACCGCGCCGAGCGCGTCGCTGCTCGCCGGCAGGCATTGTTCATAATCGGCCAGGCGGCCCGATGCCTGTTCGTAAACATCGGACATCGCCATCGTTCCGCTCGTCGCGCGCAGCGCCTCGGCACGTTCCGCGATCCCTGCCCAGACCGCCCCCTGGTCCGACCGGTAGCCGACGCCTTCGGCGAGAGACGCGCTGACCGAGGCGACTTTCGACGCGCGTCCACGCGAGGACTGACTGTTGGCCGAGGTGTCGAAGGTTGCGCTCTTCTCGCTCCACCGACCCTGCTCGACGCACGAGACCGGAACGTGCAGGATCGACTTGGCCGCAACCAGAAGGCTGACGTTGAGCACCCGGTTCTGCCGGCAACCGATCAGTTCCTCGCCCTCGAGCAGAAGCGTCGGCATGCTTCCGTCGTTCGCGACGACGACGGTGTCAACCCGGCCGTCAACGCCTTGCTCGGTAACCCGCAGCAGGGAACTCGCGAGCGCTTCATCGAGCGTCAGGTAAGCGATCGGGGTCGCGGCCGGCCCGATCAGCGGATACACCTCGAGCCTGCCGCAGGTCGCAGGTTCGCCAATCCGAAGTTCGGCAAAGCGCTTGGCTATCCAGTTCATCTGTATTCTCCCGGTAAGGGGCGCGATCTGGCCCCGTCAAGCGAGAAGACAGCACGGACAGCCGGTTTACGACATTTTCTTGCCGGCCCTTCTCCCGCGCGCGTGGGAGGGAAATTCGCGAGTCGCTGGCGCGACTTTCAATTCAACGCGGCGCCTGGAAACGCGAGATCAGCAGCTCCCGGATGTCGGCGAGGTCGCCTTTGCGGAAGGGACTGAGCCGCACGATCAGCCGCGCGGCGAGATCCTCGTCGATACGGGCGAGCAGGGCTTCGTCGAGCGCCGGAAAGACTTCCTGCCACGGCGCGAGGACACCGTCGTCGCTGGCGATGCGCTGCAGCTGTGCGATCGGTTCGAGCGCACGGAAGTCGAGAAGCGCCCGCGCGCGCGCCTCCGCTGCCGCCAGTCGTTCGTTCCGGCGTCGTGCACGTTCGGCATCGAAGAACCGGGTCACCGCCGCCTTTTCCTCTTGCTCCCTCCTGATCGCCGCGTCGCGCTGCGCCTCGGCCTCCCGGCGTTGCGACGCGTCCTGCAATCGCTCACGTTGTCGGGCTTCCTCGGCGAGATCCCTGACTCCGACTTCCAGTTGCCAGGTCCGTCCCCGATGCCGGATGACCAAGCGGTGCAGACGTCGGATCGGCAGCGCTGCAACCCCGTCATCGCTCGTCATCGCCTCTGTTGGCTCATCGCGATACCCGTAACCCGTCGCTGCACGCCAGGCAGACAGCTGCGCCCCCTTGACGTGCTCCCCGGAGGCCCGCTCGGTCAGCCGTACGCAGAGCATGTCGCCCCGCCCGGTGATCTGCACCCGCAGGCCGTCGACGAAGAAGCTGACCTCTCTTCGCGGCCTGTCCTCGTCCACCTCCGAAGGCGCAGTAGGGCGATCGTCGTCGAACGACTCCGGTGAGAACGCAGCGGCGACCGGCATGCCAAGGTCGAATGCGGCGTCCTCGTCGACCTCGGGAGTCGTTTCTTCGGCAACACGCCCCGAAACGAATGGCCCGGCTTGCGCCCTACCCGAAAACGCCAGCGCGATACCCGTCGGGAGAACGAAGACAGACAGACGGCCAACCTGCTGGCGAGCGGATGGCTGCAGCGCCTGGACCGCTCGCTCGAACGAGGTCGCCGAAGGCCCGAAACGCCGGGCATGCGCGAGATAACGTTCGAGGCAAAGGTCGCAGCGAAGCAGGTGGTGGAGGACCGCGAAGAACCACTCGCCGTCGACCACTTCCCATTCGTGCGCCGCGCGGTAGAAGTGCTGCATCCGGGACGCCCCGAGGTGTGGTCCCGCCGGTTCCACCACCGGACGTCCGGCCAGCCGGGCCAGGATCACACTGTCGGCCAACCGTCCGCGACAATACCCGCACTGGGCGATGTGCTGCCCGATCGGCGCGCGCATGATCGCCGGCGCGAGGCCAAGATCGCGGTCGCGGAACTGGATGATTTCGTCGTCGCTGATGTGATGGATCAAGCCCATCGTCGGATTGGCCCTATCGCGTCCGCCCTAACGGTCATGACTGTCGAGATACCCCGGATGATGAAAGTCATGACCGTTTCCCTCATCCCCGGCCCTTCTCCCGCGCGCGGGAGAAGGGAGATTCGCGAGTCGCTGACGCGACTTACACATTAAAGGAGAAAGCTCTCGCGAGCCTCTCCCACCCGCCGCTCGAGGCACTCGCGTACCGCCCGCTCCGCACGGGACAGGCTTGTCCCGACGTGACCGACGGTCATCTCCGCCTGGATGGCGATTTCACGATACGAGTACTCTTCGAAGTGGCGCATGCGAAACACCTCCCGAGAACGCTGTGCCAGCCGCCCGACGCACTCGTCGAGCGCCGCTCTGAGCTGCTCGAGAATCGCTCGTCGCTCCGGCCCTGGTGCCGGATCGGGCGGATCGGCCTGCAGCCCTTCCTCGTCGCAGTCATCGCCCGGCAGCTCGACTTGCTGGCGCCGCTGCACGAAGTTCCGCGCCACGTTGCGCACGGTCTGGGCGAAGTACGCGTGAAACGGGCCTTCGCGCCGCCATAGCCTGGTCCGCCGGAAATCGTCCTCGACGAGCCGCTCGAGCGACGTCTGGAAGCAATCGTCCGCCTCGTGCCGCGAGAAGCCGAACTCGCGCAGCAGGATCGCGTAGGCGAGCCGCGAGTAACGCCGCACGAACTCGCGCGGAGCGTTCGGTTCTCCGGCCAGCAACGCTTCGATCAGCTCGGATTCCTCTTCGTACACGCCAGACCCGCCTCCCTCAGCCCGCGCATACTGTACGCCCTCCGGCGACCGCCGTCGACCGGTGACTGGCTGCGGCTCGAATGAAGACACCGTCTCAATGCCGCTCCCGCTGCAGCCTCTCCCACGCCCGCTGAGCGGCTTCTTCGTCGCTGATTCGCGGCGCACGTCGATACTCGTACTCCTGCAGCCGCTCGGCCCGTTGGCGGTCGCCGCCGCAGGCCACCACCAGTCTGTCTCGTGACGAAAGGCGATGGCTGACCGGTTCCGGGGCTGATCTCGATCGCATCGCGGGTTGCGGCACCACGCTGGGCGGCTGTCGGCGCCAAATCCGCCTGACGCGATCGAGAAGGATCAGCAGGAAGAACACGGCAATCATGATCCCTGCCCACTGCCAGACCGGAATGTCGAGCAGCCGGGATCGAATGCCCGCCAGCACCTGTGGCGAGACATTGGTGCCACGGTTGCCGGCGGCAGCGACCGCCTCCTGTGCCGGGCGAACTCCTGCCACGACTTCCGCGGTTGCCTGGACCGCCGGTACCCGGGCTTCGGACGAGTAGTCGGCTGACGCCAGCATGCCAGACCGGGGAGCGAACACCTTGGGCGGATCGCCGACGTAAAAGACGAAAGGCAGCGAAACCATGGTCAGGCCATCACCGGTTCGGACGACCGTTTGCACGGCGAAATGCAGGTGCGGCCCTGACGAATAGCCCGTCGAGCCAGCCAGACCGATCTGGGTTCCCGTCGCAACCCGCTGACCCGGGTAGACCTGGACACCGCCAGGGGCCAGGTGCGCGTACACGGCAATGGTCCCATCGACGTGCTGTATCCGCACCATGTTGGCCTTGGCCATCATGTCCGGGGTCTGGGCAGCATGGACCTGGCTCGCCTCGGTGTCGATGACGAGGCCCCCTCTTGCCGCGAGCACCGGAGTGCCCTCGGGCATGGTGATATCGACCGCGTGCTCGCTCTCCGGCGTGATGTGGGTGCTCACCGGGCCTCCTGGAGCCTGCCCGATGCGAAACGCCATGCCGTCACGGTACGGCAAGCGATACATGGCGTCGGAGCTCTGCCGGGCGTTGAAATCCCCCAGCATCCATGAACTCCGAGTACCAAAGGAATAGCCGGTACCCGTCATCGCTGGCCGCAGGTGTGCCAGGTGGAGTATCCCGCCACGGGGAGGAACGACGGCAAAGACCGGGAACGGACGGTCGGCCTTGATGTTCCGCGATTCAGCGAGCGAGACCATCACGGAAATCGGCGCCGGCCCGTTGTTGCGCGCCACGATGCGGTGGCCGTCGTCGCCTTGCTTCTCCGATTCGATCGAGAACGGGTAGCTCCGGCTCTGATCGGCCAGCGAGTTCATGCTGCAAGCAAGGGCCACAAGGGTGAACAGGATCAGTGTCGACACGGCATCGGCTGGTGTCCTTGAGGGCCAACATGTTAGCGCACTTGCCAGGACGGGTCTCCCCGGCTCCCCTGCTCCAGGCTTCTGTCAGTCGTCCAGCATCAGCGGGGGCTGGCAACGGCTGCTGATGCAATGGTCATGGGTATTCCCAACAAGACCGGTGATCCATTGCGTGGCCGTGTCTCGTGCTCGAAGTCATCCGCGCAGTACGGGCGCAGCGGTCTGCCGGTATCCGGGCTGCCGGCACCACCTAGTCGTCGCGCGGCACGACCTTCTCCCACGGCCCCGGGCACTGCATCACCGCCGGGTAGTAGCCGCCGTTGGCACGGCAGTAGTACCAGTATCCGGGCTCCAGTGCCTGGCCGGCGTCCTGCTCCTGGGGAGCCGCGTCGGCACCCCTTTCGACATAGACGACTGGCGGCGGCACCGTCACCACAGGCGGATACAGGACTGGCGGCGGATAGTAGACTGGCGGGCCCCAGGGCCAGCCCCAGCCCGGTGTAGCACCGAAGTAGAAACCGACGTTCGGCCCATAGGGCCGCCAGCCCGGACCGTAGTAGCCTCTGGGCGGACCATAATAGCCGCCGCGCGGACCATAGTAGCCGCCACGGGGAGGATACTGGGCCCCCCGGCCGCCGGCGAGGACGACACCGCCAGAGACCGCAGCGGCACCGTAGCCGCGCCCGTCCGCCAGAGTGATGGCGGGTGGCCAGGCCAGCACCATGAGCAACGCGCCGATCGTCTTCTTCATCATCAACTCTCCGCTGCCGCATTTCGCCGGCACCATGGCTGCAGGCTTCGCGCGCTGACCGGGAACCAGCCCCGGGATGCGGGGGGTCGACAGCCACACAACAACTCGCAGGATCCGGCGTGATCCCGAGTCAACGCAGCAACGGCGCTTTCCGCCGACAGCCGGATCAGCGAGCGCCCGTTCGCCGTTCTCACGTGTCGCGCCGCTCGGCGCTGCAGCCGTCGGCCGCGAGCAGCGGAACGATCTCCTCGACAATCGCCCGCAAACCGGTGCACCGCCACCTGATCTCGAGATCGAAGAGACGAAAGCCATAAAGCCGTTGCGCGTCATCAGCATACGCCGGCCGCGGATCCTGCGCCAGCACCTCGACCAGGAGTTGCTCCAGGTCTGCCCAGCGCGACGACTGCTGCTGCAACTGGAGCACGGCAGAGCGACTGAAGTCGACCGCCAGTCTGTGCGGCGACCCGGCGACGAAGCCGCTGCGCGCCTGCGGCACGCTGTCGACAAAAGGGAGGTAAGGCTTGATGTCGACGACCGGCGTACCATCGAGGAGATCGACCCCGGCGAAGTCGAGGACAACGCCGGCGCGCGTGTCGATGGCCCTCAGTTCGACGAGCGACAGTCCGAGCGGGTTGGGACGAAAGGGGCTGCGGCTGGCGAACACGCCAACCCGCTGGTTGCCTCCGAGACGCGGCGGGCGGACGGTCGGATTCCACTCGCCGGCGCTGCGATGAAAGACGAAGCTCAGCCAGACGTGTGAAAAACCCTCGAGGCCGCGCACCGCCTCGGCGCGGTCGTAAGGTCGCAGCAGGCGCAGCCGCCCGACGGCATGTGGCGCCAGTCGCGGCTGGCGCGGAATGCCGAAGCGGTCCTGAAACGGCGTCTCGAGATAACCGATCGGTGACAGCATGAACCCGGACACCGTCAGGGCGCCCCACCGTGAGCGCAGTCGCTGCGACGGCGCCTGCAGCCGGCGAGACGGCTAGGCGTCGAGCAGCGACAGCGCATGCTTCGCCATCGCCTGGACGACCGTCTCCGCCTCGCCAACGGCATCGGCGAGGTCGAAGATCGTTCCCGGGTGCTGCTGCCGCAGTTCGGCGAGCAGCAGCGGCAGATCGCGTTTCAGATGTCCGCCGCGAGCGATGAACATCGGCACGACCAGCACGCGCTGCACGCCGTCGGCAACCAGCGCCTCGGCGCAGTTGCGCAGGTCCGGCGGGATGAACTCGAGGAAAGCGAGTTCGACACGCAGGGTCGGCGCCTGCTGGCGAAGCAGCGCGCAAACGCGCTGCATCGGTCGCGCCCACTCGGGGTCTCGAGCACCATGGGCAAACAGGATGAGGGCGGTGGCGGTCATGACGAAAGTCTAGCGCATCCGGCTACGGCTGGTAGCGATCAGTCGAATCCAGCAACGACAGAAATCTCCCGCGCGCACGCCACCAGGTGGTCGGCGCCCCAGGCCTCGATCGGTTCGCCATCGCCAAGATAACCGTAGCGCACGGCCACGGTCGCCATTCCTGCCGCACGGCCAGCCTGGATGTCGCGTACATCGTCGCCGACGTAGAGGCAGCGGGCCGCATCCGCGGCGAGCAGGCTACAGGCCAGTTGCATCGGCTGCGGCGCCGGCTTGGCGCGCCGCGCAGAGTCGCCGCTGACGACGCAGGCAGCGCGCTTGGCATAACCAAGCCGGTCCAGCAAGGGTAGCGTGAAGCGCTGCGCCTTGTTGGTGATGATGCCCCAAGCCGTGCCCCGCTGCTCGCAGGCGTCGAGGACTTCGTCGATGCCGGCAAAGATCGTCGTATGCACACAGATGTTCACGCTGTAGTAGTACAGAAAGCGCTCATGAAACTCGCCGTACAGCGGATCGCCCGGTCGCATGTCGAGCCCGGCGGCGAGCATGCCGCGAACGCCATGCGAGGTATGCGGGCGCAAGCGGGCGGGCGAAACCGGTGCCAGATCGAGATCCACACGCAGACGGTTGAGTGCTGCCGCCAGATCGGGGGCGGTATCGGCGAAAGTACCGTCGAGGTCGAAGAGGACGGCGTCAAACACCTTTCACCAGATGCACCAGATAGTTGACGTCACTGTCGTTGCCCAGCGTGTAGCGTCCGCTGAATGGGTTGTAGCTCATGCCGCGCAACTCGCGCGACTCCAGCCCGAATTGCCGCCCCCAGCGCAGGAGTTCGGACGGGCGGATGAAGCGGGAATAGTCGTGCGTGCCACGTGGCAGCAGCCGCAACACGTATTCGGCACCGATGACCGCCAGCAGGTAGGCCTTCGGGTTGCGGTTGATGGTCGAGAAGAAGACGCTGCCGCCCGGCCTGACCAGAGCGGCACAGGCGGCAACGGTGCTCGCCGGATCGGGAACGTGCTCGAGCATCTCGAGGCAGGTGACGACGTCGTAGCACCCGGCTTCGCTGGCCGCCAGTTCTTCCGCCGCCACCTCCCGGTAGTCCACGCTGCGGCCGCTTTCGAGCAGATGCAGGCGGGCGACTGCCAGTGCCTTGGTCGAAAGGTCGATTCCCGTCACCACGGCGCCGCGCTCACACATGCCCTCGGAAAGCAGGCCACCGCCGCAGCCGACATCGAGAACCTTCCTGCCAGCGAGCGTGCAGCGGCTGTCGATCCAGGCGAGGCGCAGGGGGTTGATCTCGTGCAGTGGCTTGAAGTCACTCGCCGGATCCCACCAGCGGTGCGCCAGCTGGCTGAATTTGTCGAGTTCACTCGGGTCGGCGTTGATCGTCATCGTTGCGCCTTTACTGGACCGGCAACGGGCAGTGCCTGCTACCGGGCAAGTTGCTCATTTTGCCAAGCGAAAAGAAAAAGCCCTGCCGGAGCAGGGCTTTCCGTACTGCACACCGATCACTTGGTGCCGATGAGTTCGATATCGACACGACGGTCAGGCTGCAGACACTCGATGACCTTCTTGCTCTTCGGACCCGGGCACTGACCCGGCTTGGTAACCGGGTTCTTCTCGCCCTTGCCTTCGGTGTAGACACGGTTGGCATCGATGCCCTTGCTCACCAGATAGGTCTTCACCGCTGCCGCACGACGCTCGGACAGCTTCTGGTTGTACGCTTCGGTGCCAAAGTGGTCGGTATGACCAACGGCGATGATCACCTCGAGCTTGATCGCCTTGGACTTGGCGACCACTTCATCAAGCTTCGCCTTGCCTTCCGGACGCAGTACCGCCTTGTCGAAGTCGAACAGCGCGTCGGCGGCAACCGTGATCTTGTCACCCGTCGGCTTCGCCGTCGGAGCAGCAGCAGCCCGCGGTGCCGGTGGCTCGCAAACCTCCTTCGGCAGCAGATCCTTGTCGCATTTGCAGCCGGCGGGGTCATTTGCCGCTGCAGCCGGAGTCCAGAAACCGGTACGCCAGCAGAGTCCCGCGCCGCTCATCACCACTTCGCCACGCTGGTCGATGACGTACACACGATTCAGCGGAATCGAGGTCTGTGCCTGCGCCAGCGAGGCGCCGAAGCCGAACGTAGCGGCGACGAGCGCCGCCAACATGGAGTTTTTTGCGGTTCTGTTCATCTAGGTTTCCCTCATTGGTTGAAGCCTGCGGCAGAAACCCGCACGGCCTGTTATGCCTCGTTTCTTGACCGAACTCATCACGGACGGATTTTATTCTGCCACAACAGGGCCAATCTGATCAATGCGCTTTCGTCGCATTCGCTCAGTCGCCCATTCTCGACGCGTATCCTGCCGGCAACCCAGACGTCGGTGACATGCTCCCGTCCGGCCGCGTAGGCGAGGTGCGAGACCGCGTCGTAGCAGGGAACGAGGGCGATGTCGTCGAAGCTGACCGCGCACAGGTCGGCGGACTTGCCGACGACGATCGAACCGATCTCGGCGTCGAGACCAAGCGCGCAAGCACCGCCGAGGGTCGCCATGCGCACCACCTGATGCGCAGCGACGGCGTCGGCACGTCCGCCGCGCTCCTTGGCCAGCAACGCCGCCAGACGCATCTCCTGAAACAGGTCGAGACGATTGTTGCTCGCCGCGCCGTCGGTGCCGAGACCGAGGTTGACCCCGCGCGCGGCGAGCTGCGCTATCGGTGCGATGCCACTGGCCAGCTTGAGGTTGGAACTCGGACAGTGCGCCACCGAGCAGCCATGGGCAGCCAGTAGCTCGATCTCCTGCGCCTCGAGGTGCACGGCGTGCACGGCGATCAGCGCCGGGCCAAGCAGACCGAGGCGGCGCAGACGCTCGATCGGCCGCACGGCGAAGCGCTGCAGACTGTCCTCGATTTCCTGCTGCGTCTCGTGCAGATGCAGATGCAGCGGCAGTTCGATCTGTTCGGCCAGCGTCAGCACCTGCGCGAAGCTCCGATCGGCGACGGTATAGGGAGCATGCGGGGCGAGGCAGAACGACAGCAGCGGCTGCCCGAGGAAGCGGTCGCGCACGGCGAGTCCCTTGGCCAGGTAGTCATCCGCATCGGCGGCATAGTTGCTCGGAAAGTCGACGGTGATGAGACCGATGGCGGCACGGATTCCCGAAGCCAGCACCGCCTCCGCCGCCGCCGCCGGAAAGAAGTACATGTCGTTGAAACAGGTGACGCCGCCGCGCAACATCTCGGCACACGCCAGCAGGGTGCCATCGTGGACAAACTGCGCCGAAACATGCCGCGCCTCCGCCGGCCAGACATGATCCTGCAGCCACTGCATCAGCGGCAGATCGTCGGCAAGACCGCGCAACAGGGTCATCGCCGCGTGCGTGTGCAGGTTGACCAACCCCGGCAGCAGCACGTGTTGCGACAGACACTTGCGGTTGCGCGCCCGGCAATGGCCGTCGACCTCGGCCTGTGGCACGACGGCGATGATCCGTCCGCCGTCGACGACGACGGCGTGCTGGTCCAGAACCACCCCGGCAGGTTCGACAGGCACCACCCAGCGGGCCTCGATCACCAGATCGACCAGTGGCAGACTCATCGGCAAACGACCGTACCGGGGCTAAAAAAAACCCCGCTTTCGCGGGGTTTTCTGCGCAGTGCGCTGGCCTTACTTGGTGCCGATGAGTTCGATTTCGACACGACGGTCAGGCTGCAGACATTCGATGACCTTCTTGCTCTTCGGACCCGGGCACTGACCCGGCTTGGTAACCGGGTTCTTCTCGCCCTTGCCTTCGGTGTAGACACGGTTGGCATCGATGCCCTTGCTCACCAGATAGGTCTTCACCGCTGCCGCACGACGCTCGGACAGCTTCTGGTTGTACGCTTCGGTGCCAAAGTGGTCGGTATGACCAACGGCGATGATCACCTCGAGCTTGATCGCCTTGGACTTGGCGACCACTTCATCAAGCTTCGCCTTGCCTTCCGGACGCAGTACCGCCTTGTCGAAGTCGAACAGCGCGTCGGCGGCAACCGTGATCTTGTCACCCGTCGGCTTCGCCGTCGGAGCGGCGGCAGCCCGCGGTGCCGGTGGCTCGCAGACTTCCTTCGGCAGCAGATCCTTGTCGCACTTGCAGCCCGCCGGATCCTTGGCCGCGGCAGCCGGGGTCCAGAAGCCCGTACGCCAGCACAGGCCGGTACCGCTGAGTACCACTTCACCGCGTTGATCGATCACGTAAACGCGATCACCGGCGGTCTGCGCCTGTACAGCGCCAGCCGCCGCGAAGAGGCCTATTGAGGCCAGCATGCTAATGATGATTTTCGATTTCAAGATGTTCCTCCTCGATTAATCTCTGTTACGTCCGAATGCGTGAAACGCGATGCGATTTTTGCGCAGTCAGGAATTTTAAGCATACAAACTTGATTTTCTTCAAGCATCGCCCTGGAATTGTGTAGTATTTATGCAACGAATCAGGGTCACCGGAGGTACGCCAGCACTGCTGGCCGCTCGCCGGGAGTTCAGCATCAGGAGGAGAACATGCAAGCAGCCAGCCTCGACTCAGTCGCATCGATGCTGCAGGCGGCACGCCGGGTCGTCGTCTTTTCCGGTGCCGGCCTGTCCGCCGACAGCGGCATCCCGACCTTCCGCGACGGCGCCACCGGTCTCTGGAACAACGTCGACCCCGACGAGGTGGCCAGCATCCAGGGCTTCCTGCGCAATCCGCGGCGTGTCTGGAGCTGGCTGCTGCAACTGAAGGCGCTGGTCGACGACCGGCGCCCAAACCCGGGACATCTGGCGATCGCCCGGCTGGAAGAAATCTGCGTGGCGAAGCAGTTCACGGTCATCACGCAGAACATCGACGGCTACCACGCACTCGCCGGCAACGACGACGTGCTCGAGGTGCACGGCACCATCCACCGCGTGCGTTGCCATCGACATTGCGGCTACGTCGCCGGCTGGGACCAGACCGCCAGCGAACCCTTTGCCTGCCCCGACTGCGGCGCACCGGTGCGGCCTGACCTGGTCATGTTCGGCGAAATGCTCGACGAAGAGGTCTTCGCGGCGGCCGAAGCGCGCAGCGTCAGTGCCGACGTCTTCTTCTGTGTCGGCACCTCGTTCACTGTCCAGCCCGCGGCACGCCTGCCGGTCTGGGCCAAGTACTCCGGCGCAACGGTGGTCGAAGTCAATCCGCACCCGACTCCGCTCAGCGAGGCAGCCGACTACTCGATCCGCAACGGTGCCTCGCAGTTCTTCTCGGCACTCTGCACCCGACTCGCCGCCGACTGAAGGAAAGGCGAAGCGCACCCCGCTGGCCGGCGGCACCGGGGCTTCGTCTATAATGCCGGCCTTTCGCTGCCCGGACCCTGCATTGCCTTGCAGGCCGGGCAGATGCCCTTCGCCACCCGAGTCCAGAGCCCCCTTCCTTGTCATCGCAGCTTCCCCCATTGCCCTTGCCCACCGCCGGCGAGCGGCTGCAGTGGCCGGCATTCGCCGGCTCGGCCGACGCGCTGCTGCTCGCGCACGCGGCGAATACCGCCCGCGGCAAAACCGGGCGAGGACTGATGGCCGTCGTCACCGGCAGCGCGAGCGATGCGCAGCGACTGCTGCAGGAGATTCCCTGGTTTGACGGCAGCCTGCGGGTACGCCTGCTGCCCGACTGGGAAACGCTGCCCTACGACGGCTTCTCGCCGCATCTCGACCTCGTTTCGGAGCGGCTGGCGACGCTCTACGCGGTGATGCGTGGCGAGTGCGACATTCTCCTGCTGCCGGCGAGCACCGCCGTCTGTCGTCTCGCGCCGCCCGCCTACCTTGCCGCCTACACCTTCTTCCTCAAACAGGGCGAGCGATTCGATGGCGAGCAGTTCCGCGCGCAGATGACACTCGCCGGCTATGCACACGTGACACAGGTGGTCGCGCCGGGCGAGTACTCGATCCGCGGCGGGCTGATCGACCTCTTTCCGATGGGCTCGCAGTTGCCTTACCGCCTCGATCTCTTTGACGACGAGATCGAGAACATCAAGACCTTCGACGTCGATAGCCAGCGCACACTGTATCCGGTTGCCGAGGTGCGTCTGCTGCCGGCGCGCGAGTTTCCCCTCGACAATGCCGGACGTAGCCGCTTCCGGCAGCGCTTTCGCGAAGCCTTCGAGGGGGATCCGGGTCGCTCGTCGATCTACCGCGACGTGTCGAACGGCGTCGCCACCGCCGGTATCGAGTACTGGCTGCCACTGTTCTTCGAGGAAACCGCGACCTTTTTCGACTATCTGCCGGCCAGTTCGCTGCTCTGCCTGCACAACCATGTCGCCGAGGCCGTCCGCGCCTTCTGGCGCGAAGCGCAGTCACGCTACACGATGCTTTCCGGCGAGCGCAGCCGGCCGCTGCTGCCGCCGACCGAACTGTTCCTCGGCGAGGAACAGTTCTTCGTCGCCACGCGAGCCTACGCCCGCCTCGGCCTGACGGCGGGCAGCGACGGGCCGGCACGCAACCTGCCGGTACTGGCGATCGACCGGCGCGCCGATGATCCCCTGCGCCGCCTGAAAAGCTTCATCGAGGAATTCCCCGGCCGCTCGCTGCTGCTCACCGAGACGGCAGGGCGACGCGAGACACTCGCCACGCTGCTCGCCGACTACGGCCTGCAGCCGCGGGCCTGTGGCAGCTACGACGAGTTTCGCACAGGTGACGCGATGCTCGCGCTGGGCGTCGGGCCGCTGCACGACGGCTTCCTGCTCGACGGTCTGGCAATCATCACCGAAGCCGAGCTCTACGCCGACAGCCCGTCGCGTCGCGCCCGCCACGTCGCAGCGCGCCGGACCTCGATCGACAACTGGCTGCGCGACCTGACCGAGCTGAAGGTCGGCTCACCGGTGGTGCATGAACAGCATGGCATCGGCCGCTATCAGGGACTGATCCATCTCGATCTCGGTGAAGGCGACACCGAGTTCCTCGAACTGCATTACGCCAACGATGCCCGACTCTATGTTCCGGTGTCGCAGTTGCACGTCATCGCCCGGTACTCGGGAGCCGATCCCGACAGCGCACCGCTGCACACCCTCGGCTCGCAGCAATGGGAGAAGGCGAAACGCCGGGCAGCCCTGCAGGCGCGCGATACGGCCGCCGAACTGCTTGCCCTCTACGCCCTGCGTGCGGCGCGGCAGGGACACGCCTGCGACTTCAAGGCACACGACTACGATGCCTTCGCCGATGGTTTCGGCTTCGAGGAGACTCCCGACCAGGCCGGGGCGATTGCCGCCGTGATCGCCGACATGCGATCGGGGCGACCTATGGATCGTCTGGTCTGCGGCGACGTCGGCTTCGGCAAGACCGAGGTGGCCCTGCGCGCCGCCTTCTGTGCCGTCGCGGGAGGCCGGCAGGTGGCCGTGCTCTGCCCGACGACCCTGCTCTGCGAACAGCACTTCCAGACCTTCAGCGACCGCTTCGCCGACTGGCCGGTGCGCATCGCCGAACTGTCGCGCTTCAGAACCGCGCGTGAGTCAGCGCAGGCGCTGCACGAACTGGCCGACGGCAGGCTCGACATCGTCATTGGCACGCACCGCCTGTTGCAGAAGGACGTCCACTTCAAACGCCTCGGACTGGTGGTCATCGACGAGGAGCACCGCTTCGGAGTCCGGCAGAAGGAAGCGCTGAAGGCGCTGCGCGCCGAGGTCGATGTCCTCACGCTGACGGCCACGCCGATCCCGCGCACGCTCGCGATGTCGCTCGAAGGCCTGCGCGACTTCTCGGTCATCGCCACCGCGCCGCAAAAGCGGCTGGCGATCAAGACTTTCGTCAGCCGCTTCTCCGACGGCATCATCCGCGAAGCGCTGCTGCGCGAGTTCAAGCGCGGCGGCCAGGTGTACTTCCTGCACAACGAGGTTGAGACGATCGAGAACATGCATGACCGGCTCGGCAAGCTGTTGCCCGAGGCACGCATCGTCGTTGGCCACGGGCAGATGAAGGAGCGCGATCTGGAGCGAGTGATGCGCGAGTTCACGCAGCAGAGGGCCAACCTCCTGCTGTGCACGACGATCATCGAGACCGGCATCGACAATCCGCACGCCAACACGATCATCATCAACCGCGCCGAGAAGTTCGGACTGGCGCAGTTGCACCAGCTCCGCGGCCGCGTCGGACGCTCGCACCACCAGGCTTACGCCTACCTCCTGACGCACGACGAAGCAGCACTCAACAAGCAGGCCCGGCAACGCCTCGAGGCGATCCAGATGATGGACGAGCTCGGCGCCGGCTTCTACCTGGCGATGCACGACCTCGAAATCCGCGGTGCCGGTGAGGTGCTCGGTGCCAGCCAGTCAGGAGAGATGCAGGAAGTCGGCTTCAATATGTACAGCGAGATGCTCAACCGCGCCGTCGCGGCACTGAAGCAGGGCAAGGATCCGGACCCGTCACAGCCGTTGGCGATCACCACCGAGATCAAGCTGCACACGCCCGCCCTGCTCCCCAGCGACTATGCGCCCGATGTGCATCAGCGCCTGACACTCTACAAGCGCCTCGCCGACTGCACGCGTGACGACGAACTGCGCGAACTGCAGGAGGAACTGGTCGATCGCTTCGGCGACCTGCCGCCACAGGCTCGAGCCCTGCTCGAAAGTCACCGGCTGCGCCTGCTGTGCAAGCCGATCGGCATCAGCCGGCTCGACGCCGGTGGCGAACAGATCGTCCTGCAGTTCGAAGCCAATCCACCGATCGACCCGCTGCGGATCATCGCGCTGGTCCAGAAGGACCGCAGCTATCGTCTGGCGGGGCAGGACCGCCTGGTCGTCAGGCGCGAGTGCCTGACGCTTGCCGACCGTGTCGCCGCGGTCAGGGAAATCATTCATCAACTCACCGCCGAGCGCCAACCATGACCACCCTCGATATCGACAACATCAACGTCAGTGCCTTCGACCCGATGCCCACGCCGGAAGAGATCCTCGCCCGGTTGCCACTCTCGCCACGCGCCGCTGAACTCGTCAGGCATGGCCGCGACGTCCTGCGCCGAATCCTCGACGGCGACGATCGCCGGCTGTTTGTCGTCGTCGGCCCGTGCTCGATCCACGACCCGGTGGCCGGCCTTGACTACGCCAAACGGCTGCGCGCACTCGCTGAGGAAGTCAGCGAAACGCTCTACCTGGTGATGCGCGTCTACTTCGAGAAACCACGGACGACGACCGGCTGGAAGGGTTACATCAACGATCCGGACATGGACGACTCCTTTCACGTCGACCAGGGAATGACCAAGGCCCGCCGCTTTCTCCTCGAACTCGCCGAACTTGGGCTGCCCGCAGGCACCGAAGCCCTCGACCCGATTGCGCCGCAGTATCTCGGCGATCTCATCTCCTGGACGGCCATCGGTGCCCGCACCACCGAATCGCAGACACACCGCGAGATATCCTCCGGCCTGTCAACCCCGGTCGGTTTCAAGAATGGCACCACCGGTGACGTCGGCATTGCCGTCAACGCGATTGTCTCGGCGTCGCGACCGCACAGTTTCCTCGGCATCAACGGCCAGGGGCGTACGGCAATCGTGCGCACGCGCGGCAACCGCTATGGGCATCTCGTCCTGCGCGGTGGCGACGGACGACCGAACTACGATACGGTGAGCGTGCAGATCGCCGAACAGGCCCTGCACAAGGCCGGCTTGCCGGCCAACATCGTCATCGACTGCTCGCACGCCAACAGTTACAAGAAGCACGAATGGCAGCCGTTGGTGATGGCCGACGTGGTCAACCAGGTGCGTCTCGGCAACCGCTCGCTGGTCGGGATGATGATCGAGTCGAACATCATCGCCGGCAATCAGCCGATTCCCGACGACCTTGCACAGCTCCGGTATGGCTGCTCGGTCACCGACGCCTGCGTCGACTGGCAAACCACCGAGCAGATGATCCGCAACGCGGCCACCCTGCTGCACGACGTGCTGCCGGGCCGCCGCCGCTGATGCCGCCGGGCAGCGGACACGATCACCATCCTGTAGCGGGCGGCTTTGCGCTCACCGCCTGGCGGACACGCCCCGCTCCGCGGGCGTGACTGCAACAGCCTGGTCTCGCTCGAAAGTCTCGACCGCTTTCTTGACCGAAACAAAGAAGTCCATCTTGCCGATCTCCTCCGACAGGCCGACCTTGGCCAGCTCTTCGAGGAAGGGTCGCGGGGCATCGGCGATCTTGACGTCGACCCCCTCGTCGGCCAGTTCGCGATGCAGCTCCGCGAAGCGCTGGGCAGCGGTCACATCCATGTCATGGATCGCCTGCGCGTCGATGACCAGCCAGCGCACCGGTGAATCGGCCGCATCGACCAGCGTCCGGATGCGATTCATGACGTGCCGGGCGTTGGCAAACATCAGCGGCGCGTAGAGCCGGTAGACGAGCAGACCAGGGACGGTTTCAACGCCCTCCTCATCGTCGCGGCAGTCATGGAACTTGCCGTCGATCAGGCGCCTGCGGAGCACCGCGTCATCCGGCCGCGAGATCTCGACCAGCACCGAAATCAGAGACAGCAGCAGGCCAAGAATGATTCCCGGCACGACGCCGGCGACCAGGATCGCCACCGTCACCCCCGTCGCAATGCCGCACTCGACCCGATCGACCTTGTACAGCCCGCGCAGCGACGCCAGTTCGAGCATGCCGATGGCGGTGACGATCAGGATCGCGCCCAGGGCAACCTTCGGCAGCAGCGCGATCAGCCCGGTGAGGAAGAACAGGAAGAGCAGCAGCCCAACCGCCAGAATCAGTTGCGCCACCTGCGTCCGGCCACCGGCCGAATCGACGATCGACGTGCGTGACTGGCTGGCGGAAACAGGAAAGCCCTGCCAGAGGCCGGCGAGGATGTTCGCCGAGCCGAGGGCGACGAGTTCGCGATTCGGCTTCACCTCGTAGCCGTTCTTCTCGGCGAAGGTCTGCGCCAGCAGGATGCCGTCGGAGAAGGCGAGGAAGGCAATCGCCACCGCCGCCGGTGCCAGCGCCGCGAGATCTGCCCAGCGCACGGCGGGAATCGTCAGGCTTGGCACGCCGGAAGGCACTTCACCGACCAGCGCAATGCCGTAGCTGCCGAGGTCGAGAACAAAGGTCGCGACGATCGCCACCGCGCATACGGCCAGCGCTCCGGGAATTCGCGGCGCCCAGCGCGCCAGCCCGACGAGCAGGAGAACCAGCAGCACGCCGAGGATGAAGGTCGGAACCTGCGTCTGCGGCAACTTCTCGATGACCGTGAAGATGATCTGGAAGAACTCCTCGCCCTCGGTCTTGATGCCGAACATCTTGCCGAGCTGGGTTGAGATGAGGACCAGCGAGGCCCCGTTCAGGTAGCCGATGAGGACCGGTCTCGACAGCAGGTCGGCGATGACTCCGAGCTTCAGGCGAGCGGCGAGCAGCAGGACGAATCCCGAAAGGATGCTGAGTATCGCCGCCAGGACGACGATGCGCGCCGGATCGCCGCCCGAGAGCGGCAGGATCGCCGAGCCCGCAAGCAGGCCGATCGCCGCATCCGGCCCGGCGATGACATGGCGGGAACTGGAGAACAGCGCATAGCCAATGGCTGCCGCCAGCGCCGCGTAGAGGCCGGCGATCGGCGGCAGATGAACGAGCTCGGCGTAGGCGATCACCGAGGGAATCGAAACGATGCACGCCGAAATGCCGGCGATCGAATCCTTGCTCAGCCAGGCCAGGCGATATTCGCGCAGCGTCGCGAGCAATGGCAGACCGGCGTTCAGGTATCTCGAGAAAAAAGCAGCATTCATGTGCATGGCTCCGAAAGAGTGTGCTCCGACCAGCGGCTCCGCTCTGTCGCGCCGCGTCAGGGCGTCGCACAGCGCCTGCATGTCTCCCGCGCGCGCTGACGGGCAATGACGAAGTCTTCAAACCAAGCAAAGCATGCATCAAAACTCCACGCCAAGGCAAGCGACTCACAAACCCGTTCTTGGCGCAATCGGCAGACGGCCCGTCGACCGCCACGGCCCCGAACGCCGCCTGGCAATGCCGCGGCCGCAGCCGTACCGGCACATCAGCGATGGACCGCCACCGTCCTAACGAGTCAACTTGCCGGCCGACGACCGAACCGACCACCAGCCCCGAGGAGAATTTGTCATGCAGATCAACGTTGAAACCAAGCCGGTCGGGTCCGCCGCCTACGACGTCCGCAAGAAGCGTCTGGTGGAAACCATCGACCGGCTGTACCTGCGCGACGCCAAGGCGCCGTTACAGAAGATGATCTCCCGCATCCACCCGGCGGACATGGCGGCGATCCTCGACGACCTACCCCCTGCGCATGTAGTCGACATTTTTCATGCCATTGCCGACACCGCCATGGCAGCCGAGGTTTTCAACCAGTTGCCAGCCGACCGGCGGACCCAGTTGCTGACCGAGTCGTCGATCGACAAGCTCGCCGGCGTGCTCGAGCATCTGCCGCCGGACGACCTCGCCGACCTCATCGGCGACCTCCCCGAGGACCAGCGTGGGCAACTGATGGCCCTGCTCGGCCGCGACAGCAAGGACGAGGTCGAGAGCCTCCTGCAGTACGATCCGAACAGCGCCGGCGGCATCATGACCACCGACTTCTTCTCGCTGCCGCACAGTCTGACCGTCGAGGAGGCGATCGAGAACATCCGCAGCCGCGAGGACGTCGAGATGGTGTTCTATCTCTACCTCACCGACGAGACGGGCCGACTGGTGGGTGTCGTCTCGCTGCGACAGTTGCTGCTCACGCGCGCCGGCACCCCGCTGTACAAGATCATGAACCGGCGGGTCATGAAGGTGACCACGGATGCCGACCAGACCACCGTCGCCATGCTCGTCGATAAATATCGACTCCTCGCGATTCCGGTGGTCGGCGAAGAGAACGTCCTCGTCGGCATGGTCACCGTCGATGACGTGATCGATGTCATCGAGGAAGAAACGACGCGCGACATGCTGAAGATGGCAGGTACCAGCGAGTCGGAGACGCTCACCCATTCGGCGCTGAAGATCGCGACCATCCGCCTGCCCTGGTTGCTGGCGGCCTTCATCGGCGGCCTGGCGGCGACCGCGGTGATCGGACGCTACGAAGAGATCCTTGGCCAGGTGCTGGTCCTCAGCGCCTTCCTGCCGGTCGTCATGGGCATGGCGGGCAACGTCGGGGTGCAGTCGGCAACCGTCGCCGTGCGTGGCCTGGCTACCGGCGCGATCGACGTCAAGGACACGCTGCCGCTGGTCCTCAAGGAACTGCGTGTCGGCCTCGCGCTCGGTGGCTTCTACGGCGTCATCCTTGGCATCTATGGGTATTTCATGCACCACAGCCTGCAACTTGGGCAGGTGGTCGGCCTGACGATCCTCGGCAACATGACCGGCGCCGCGTTGCTGGCGGTGCTGCTGCCGATGATGTTTCAGCGCCTGAAGGTCGATCCGGCGGTGGCGACTGGCCCGTTCGTCACCACCGCCATCGACATCCTTGGCGTTCTCAACTACTTCGTCATCGCCAGCTGGATCTACAAGCTGTGAGCGAGCTCTCGCGAACCATCGCCAGCGGGCCGCGCCGGCGATTGCCACGGCGGCGATCGGTGCTGAAAATCGTCGAGCAGCCGCATGAACTCCGGCAAGAGCGATTCGGTCTGTGCCGCCAGCCACGCCTGAGCAGCGGCACCACTGCCTGCGGGCAAAGCAGCAGCCACCAGTTCTGTCGCCACCGCGAGGTCGTTGAGCCTGCCAAGCATCTCCTGCAGCGCGGTGGCCGACTGATGGTAATCGGTCAGCAGCGGACCAGCGAGCAGTGGCGAAAAGAACTCGAGCCCGTAGCGAAGCTGCTTGAACGCGACGCGCAGGCGATGACGGGCGGCAACGTCGGCTTGTAGCGGCACGGCAGCGCGCTCATTGACGCGCCGCGCACGCTTGCTCAGGCAGCGTGGAACGAAATCGGCCAGCCGTCCCGCCGGCCGATCGGGCAGGGCGACGAGCGCGGCGGTGAAGTCGAGCAACAGGCGCGAGTAGTCTTCCGACCGCAGGGCTCTGCGGCTCGCCCGGCGGCTGCTGGCGCAGCGAAGAAGCACACGACGCGCGAGGCGCTCGCAGTCGAGCTGGCCGGCAAAGGCCTCGGCCAGCAAGGGCAGGGTCTCGATGCGAAAGACGTCCCAGTTCCGGTTGTCGCCGAGCTCCGCTGCCAACGCCTGCCACAGCGGATCGAAGCGGGCGACAAAGGGCTCGGGCAGCAAGGGCTCCCAGAGACGGATCGCCGATCGGAGGCGACGCATCGCCACCCGTGCCTGGTGTACGAACTCCGGCTCATCGCTGCGACAAACGCCCTGCTCGTTGCTCTGCAGGTGGCTGATGCACGCCAGTGCGATCAGGCGAAAGGCAGCGATCGTCGGCATCTCGGGCTCGACGGCGACCGGCTGCGCCTTGACGGCCAGCAGGGGCGAGGCATCGAGCAGGCGGTACGCACGTTCCGACTTGCTGCTCGCCTCGGGATGCATCGGTACGCTGGCCTGGAGATCCATCGCAACGGCGAAGAGATCATTCAGCGTCCCCGACAGCAGTTCCAGTTCGACCTCGCGGATGCTCCGACGCATCCCGCCAGCTTCGATGCGGCCGCAGTCGAGAGCGACTTCGATGGACACACCGCGGCGTGGCACGAGGACATGCACGTCACGCCGGAAACGGGTGGTGAACACCGGCAGCAGTTCCGCGCGCAGCGATTCGAGGAGTTCGCGGACAGCGATATTGTCCACATGCCCGAAGTCGAACTCGCCCGGCCGGCCGGGTGCCTCCCATTCAGCCCGCTGCGCCAGCCCGGCAGCGATCGGCGGTGCCGTCTTGACCCCCAGCAGCCACTGGCGACCCTGCTGCCGGTAGCGGACGACCATCCGCTCGCGCCGCAGGCGGTGGTCTGGCGTGTCATAGTAGGTGTTGACGAGCAGCTTCGTGCTGCGCTCGGTTGCCGCCAGCAGCGGCAACTCCGCCAGTTGTCGGGCGGCAGTCGCCGACAGCGACAGCTTGATTTCCGTTTCTGTGGCCATCGACAACCTCGTGCTGGCGAAGACCGGGCCCCCCCGGTATTGTTGAGTCTTTTCCCCTGGCGCCATGCTGCCCGACTCGCGCTGCAGCATGCCATGGCGCCAGAATCGACTTTAGCACAAGAATGGCAAAGCCCTCACGCAAGCATCAGCCAATATCGACTGACACGAAGATGCGCGCATTGTCGCGCTCGATCAGCAGCGCAACGAGCTTGCCCGCCTTGTCGAGAGGAAGAGGTCGACCCAAACCTGACTCAAGGTGGCGGCAGGCGCGGAAACTCGACGCGCGCCCGCAGGCCGCCGAGCCCTGCCTCAGCGAGCAGAACGCGCGCGTGATGACGCTCGGCGATGGCCCTGACGATCGCCAGCCCGAGGCCGCTGCCCATCTCGCCGGCCCGCGCGCGACGGTAGAAGCGATCGAAAACCCGCTCGCGTTCGGCGGGCGGGATTCCTTCTCCCGAATCGCAGACTTCGACGAACGACACCGCGTCGGCGCTGCCGCTGACGACGTCCACGCGTCCGCCGCGCGGCGTGCAGCGCAGTGCATTGCTGACCAGGTTGGCAAGCAGGATGCGCAGGGCATCGGCTTCACCGCTGACGATGCAGGGCTGTTGCTGCGGCGGCGCACCGAGATCGATCTCGCGCGCCTCGGCCAGCGGCAAATGATCGGCAATCACCTGCGCCGCGAGCTGCCGCAGGTCGACCGGCTGCAGCACCGGCTCGCTGGCGCCGGGCTCGAGTCGTGCCAGCGTCAGCAGCTGCTGCACCGAGTGAGTGGCCCGCTGCAGGCCGCCCCTGACTTCGGCGAAGGCTTCGGCGCGTGCCTCGGCATCGGCGGCGCGCTCGGCCAGCTGTACCTGCAACGTCAGCGCTGCGAGTGGCGTCCGCAGTTCGTGGGCCGCGTCGGCAACGAACTCGCGCTGCTGCTCGAGCGCTCGCTGCAACCGCATCAGGAGGTCGTTCAGCGCCACGACCAGTGGCAGCACCTCAGCCGGCACGTGCCGGACCGGCAACGGGTCGAGCGCAACTGCAGTACGCGTGCCAACGGCCTGCGCCACGTCGTCCAGCGGCCGCAGTCCGCGACCGATGACCACCCAGATCAGCACCCCGAGTACCGGCAGCAACAGCAGGAACGGCGCGACGATGCGCAGCGCCGCCGCCAGCGCCAGTTGGTCGCGCAACTGCATCGGCTGCGCTACCTGGATCACCTGCCCGGCCTGCTGCAGACCGAAAACCCGCCACTTGCCGAGGCCGGTATCGACCGTCGCGTAACCCAGGGACACCTGATGCGGCAACTCGTGCCGCGGATGCGACAGGTAGATGCGGGTGCCGTCGGCCGCCCAGATCTGCACCGAAAACTCCTCCACATCCTCGTCGCTACCAGGCTCACGCCGCATCGTGCCGTACCGCGCCGGATCGCGAAACGACAGCGCCAGTTGCCGCAACTGGTAATCGAGCAAAGCGCCGGCTTCGTCGCGCGCCGTCCGGTACGTCGCCAGCGCACCCGCCAGGGTGGCCAGGGTGATCACCGCCAGAAGTGCCAGCAGCAACTGGCGACGGATCGATCTCATGGCGCAGGCGGCACCAGATAGCCGACGCCGCGGATGTTCCGGATCCGTTCGGCGCCCAGCTTGCGACGCAACGAGTGGATATGCACCTCGACGGCATTGCTGCCGATCTCCTCGCCCCAGCCGTAGAGACGTTCCTCGAGGTCGGCGCGTGACAGCGGGGTCCCCGGCCGTTCGAGCAGCGCCTGCAGCAGCGCAAACTCGCGTGCCGAGAGCAGCACCGGCTGACCGTTCTGCGTCAGCTCGTGGGTCGCCGGATTGAGCTGCAGATCGCCGACGACGAGCAGTGGCGCGGCTCGCCCGGCATGCCGACGCAGCACGGCGCGGATTCGCGCCGACAGTTCGTCGAGATCGAAAGGTTTGACCAGATAGTCGTCGGCGCCGGTGTCGAGCCCCCTGATGCGGTCGGCAACCGAATCGCGGGCGGTGATGACCAGCACCGGGATCGCGTTGGCGGCGCGCCGCAAACTGGCCAGCAGGTCGAGACCGGATGCCCCCGGCAGACCAAGGTCAAGCAGCAGCAACTCGTACGGCGCCGTCGCCAGGGCCAGTTCGCCGGCGCGCGCATCACGCACCCAGTCGACCGCGCAGCCATCCTGCCGCAGCCCCTGCTGGACGCTCCTGCCGATCATCGGGTCATCTTCAACCAGAAGCACGCGCATCGTCGTGACCTGCCGCGAGAAGTGTCGTCGGACTCGCCACAGAGCTGCCGGCGGCGAGCGATCCGGGCGACCAGACAGAGTCTAGCGCCTTTCCACGGCGCCGTGGGCCGCTCCTGGCACCGGCCGGACCGACCGCCTGGCGCGGCGTGCCGGTGGTCGCGCGCGGCCGTGGCGGCATCACGGCACCCGCCGCGACAGCAAGTCATGGGAGAATGAGCGCCTGGTGGCAACCCTGAGACTGCCGATGACTCCCGACGAATACTGCCAACAGAAGGCCGCCCGCAGCGGTTCGAGCTTCTACTACAGTTTCCTCTTCCTGCCGGCCGCGCAGCGGCGCGCGATCACCGCCCTCTACGCCTTCTGCCGCGAGGTCGATGACGTCGTTGACGAGTGCCAGGACCCGCAGCTCGCGGCGACCAAACTCGCCTGGTGGCGCCAGGAACTGACGCGGGTGGCGACCGGCCAGGCGCAGCATCCGGTGTCACAGGCGCTGCAGGCGGCGAGTGCCGAGTACAACCTGCCGCAGGAACAGCTGCAGGAGATCATCGACGGCATGGAGATGGACCTGCAGCAGTCACGCTATCTCGACTTTCGCGCGCTGTCGCTCTACTGTCACCGCGTCGCCGGCGTCGTCGGCCTGCTCGCGGCGGAGATCTTCGGCTACCAGGATCGCCGGACGCGCAAGTACGCGCACGATCTCGGGCTCGCGTTCCAACTCACCAACATCATCCGCGATGTCGGCGAGGATGCCCGCCGTGGCCGCATCTATCTGCCGATCGACGAACTGCAACGCTTCGAGGTGCCCGCTGCCGACATCCTCAACGCCCGCCATTCAGAGAACTTCCGCCGGCTGATGGATTTCCAGATCGAGCGCGCCGAGAGCTACTACGCGCAGGCAATCGCGCAACTGCCGGCGGCGGACCGCCGGCAGCAACGTCCCGGTCTGGTGATGGCGGCCATCTATCGCACGCTGCTCGACGAGATCAAGCGCGACGGCTGCCAGGTGCTGCGCCAGCGAACTTCGCTGACGCCGCTGCGCAAGCTCTGGATCGCCTGGCGAACCTGGGTGCGGGGATGAAGGCCGCCGTCGTCGGTGGCGGCTGGGCAGGACTGACGGCAGCAGTCGAACTGGCGCAGGCGGGCTTCCGGGTCACCGTCTTCGAGGCCGCCAGACAACTCGGCGGTCGCGCACGCAGCGTCGAGCTGCGGGGACATTGCCTCGACAACGGGCAGCACATACTGCTCGGCGCCTACCGCGAGACGCTGCGCCTCATGCGCACGGTCGGCGCCGATCCCGACCGGCTGCTGCGGCGATTGCCGCTCGAACTGTACTTTCCCGGCAGCCTGCCGCGGCCCTTCCGGCTGCGGCTGCCACGGCTGCCGCCACCCGTGCATCTCGCCGTCGGGCTGCTCGCGGCGGCCGGCCCGGCAATCGCCGAGAAGCTCGCGGCGGCGCGTTTTCTCCGCGCCCTGCAACGCGACGGCTATCGAGTGCGGGAAAGCGACAGCGTCGCCGAACTCCTTGATCGCCACGGTCAAGGCGGACTGCTGCGCAGCCATCTCTGGGAAGCACTCTGCCTCGCCGCGCTGAACACGCCGCCGGCGAACGCCTCGGCCCAGATCTTCGCCAACACGCTGCGCGACAGCCTCGGCAGCGGACGCGCGGCAACCGACCTGCTGCTGCCGGCGACCGATCTCGATCGGCTGCTGCCGACAGCCGCAGCCGCCTTCATCCGCAGGCACGGCGGCGAAATTCGCCACGGCTGCCGGATTCGCCGCATCGAAGCCGGACCGAGAGTTCTCGGGGAAGCCTTCGACTGCGCCGTCCTCGCCGTCGGCGCGCAGCATGCGCCAGCGCTGCTCGCCGGCCATCCGGCGACGTCGGCGTTGGCGCAGACCCTCGCCGGCTACCGCTTCGAACCGATCGCCACCGTCTATCTCGGCTTTCCGCCGCAGATCTCGCTGCCGCTGCCGATGCTCGGCCTTGCCAGCCGCTCGCCGACGGACGTCGGCCAGTGGGTCTTCGATCGCGGCGCCCTCTGTGGCACCGCCGGCCTCCTGGCGTTCGTCCTCAGCGCGCACGGACCCTGGGAAGAACTCGACAACGCAACGCTGGCGGCGCGGCTCGCCGAGCAGCTCGCCGTCACCCTGCGGCGCCGCCTGCCTCCGGTTCTCTGGCAGCAGGTGATCCGCGAACAGCGGGCGACCTTCTCCTGCCGCCCCGGCCTTCCCCGTCCGGGCGCGCACACCGAGCTCAGTGGCTGGTGGCTGGCGGGTGATCATGCCTGCGCCGAGTATCCGGCGACGCTCGAGGCGGCGGTGCGCAGCGGCGTCGCCGCCGCCCGCGCAATCACGGCATCTCTTCCAGCCGGCCGGCATGCATTCGCAGGCGACGCGAGCAGCGTGCCGCGATCTCCTCGTCGTGCGTGACGAGGATCAGCGTCGTACCGCGCTCGGCGTTGAGCGCAAACATCAGCTCGATCACCTGATGACCGGTCGCCGCATCGAGATTGCCCGTCGGCTCATCGGCGAGAACCAGCTGCGGTCCGGGGGCGAAGGCACGCGCCAGGGCGACGCGCTGCTGCTCGCCGCCGGACAGGTGCTTCGGATAATGCCGCAGGCGTTGCGCCAGGCCGACGCGCTGCAGCCAGAACTCGGCCTGACTGCGGGCGTTCGCGGTACCGGCGAGTTCGAGCGGCAGCATCACGTTCTCGAGTGCAGTCAGCGACGGCAGCAACTGGAAGCTCTGAAAGACGAATCCCAGCAGGCGCCCACGCAGCGTCGCCCGCGCATCCTCGTCGAGACCGCCAAGCTCCTCGCCGGCCAGCCGCACCGAGCCGCTGCTCGCGAGATCGAGTCCTGCCAGCAGGCCGAGAAGGGTCGACTTGCCGGAACCTGAAGCACCGACGATCGCCACCGTCTCGGCGGCGGCGACGACGAACGAAATATCGTGCAGAATGGTCAACGGCTCGCCACCGTTGTCTACGCGTTTGGCGAGTTCATTGACCTCAACGACCATCGATGTTGCTCGAACCATGCCCGATTTCCCCAAGTACTGCTGCTTCCTGCTCGTCAGCCGCTGCCTCCTGCTCGTCAGCCTGATGCTGCTCGGCAGCGGCGCCGCGCAGGCGGCAAGGAACATCCTCGTCTTCGGTGACTCGCTGTCGGCGGGCTACGGCATTCGCCAGGATGCCGCCTGGCCCGCCTTGCTGAGCAGGCGCCTGCAAGAGAAGAAGCTCGATTATAAGGTGATCAACCTCAGCATCTCGGGTGAAACCACCAGTGGTGGGCGGGCACGCATCGACGAGGCCCTCGACAGACACTCGCCGCAGGTGGTCATCGTCGCCCTCGGCGCCAACGATGGCCTGCGCGGGCTGCCGCTGGTGCAACTGCGCGACAACCTGACGGCGATCGTCGCCAGCGCGCAGAAGAGGAATGCCCGCGTGCTCCTCGTCGGCCAGCGCATCCCGCCCAACTACGGGCCCTACGCTGCGCAGTTCCACGCCGCCTTCGGCGAGGTGGCGAAAGCCCGCAAGACGGCGCTGGTGGACTTTCTGCTCGATGGCGTGGCGACGCAGGCGCAACTGTTCCAGGCCGACAACCTGCACCCGACCGCCGAAGCGCAGCCGCTGCTGCTCGACAATGTCTGGCGGGGCCTGGCACCACTGCTAAAATAGTGCCCCGCAAGCCTGAGGCGCTGGCCGCATGAAACATGACATCGCGACGATCGGACAGCTCGCCGATCTGTCGGCCTTCGACGAGATCATCGATGTGCGTTCACCGGCCGAATTCGCCGAGGACCACATTCCCGGATCGGTGAATTGCCCGGTGCTCGACGATGAACAGCGCAGCGAAGTCGGCACGCTCTACAAACAGGTGTCGCCCTTCGCCGCCCGCAGGATCGGTGCCGCCTACGTCGCCGAGAACATCGCCGACCATCTGCGCACACGCTTCTGTCAGCGCGACCGAAACTGGCGCCCGCTCGTCGTCTGCTGGCGAGGCGGCCAGCGCAGCGGCTCGCTGACCCACATCCTGCGGCGCGTCGGCTGGGATGCGCAACAACTCGAAGGCGGCTACAAGAGCTATCGCCGACTGGTCGTCGCGAGTCTCGCCGAGATGCCGCGACGGCTGTCGCTGACGGTCATCTGCGGCGCCACCGGCAGTGGCAAGAGCCGGCTCCTGCAGGCCATCGGGGCGCACGGCGAACAGATCCTGGATCTCGAGGAACTGGCCTGCCACAAGGGCTCGGTGCTCGGCGTCCTGCCGAACTGCCCGCAGCCATCCCAGAAGATGTTCGAATCCCGCCTGCTGACGTCCCTGGCGGCACTGGACCCGCAGCGGCGGGTGTTCGTCGAGGCGGAGAGCCGCCGGATCGGCTCGCTGCAACTCCCGGAAGCACTGATCGAAACCATGCGCGCCGGCGAGTGCATCAGCATCGAGGCGACGATCGACTCGCGCGTCGACTTCCTGCTGCGGGATTACGATTACTTCCTGAGCGCCCCGGACTGGCTGCTGGTCCGCCTGCACGCCCTGCGCAACCTGCAGAGCGCCGAGACCCTCCGGCGCTGGGGCGAGTACACGCGCAATGCCTGCTGGCGCGAACTGGTCCGGGAACTGCTGCAACTGCACTATGACCCGCTCTACTGCCGCTCGCAGAAACAGAACTATTCCGGCTTCGGTACGCCGAAGACGCTGTCCACCGACGATCTGAGCGCAGTCGGGATCGAGACCCTGGCAGGCCACGTCTGCGCCCTCTGATTGGCTCGTCAGAGCCGGGCGACGAGGTCGCCGCGCACCGCACAGAGGCGCTGCACCATCGCCAGCCGCGGACTCTCGGTCAGCCCCTCCTCGAACGCCACCACCTGCCAGCCCGGCCGTCTCACCCAGCCGAGCATCTCCTGCGATTGCAGGAGATACTGCGGACTCGCAGGGCGGCCAAAGCGCTCGTTGCCGACCATGAAAGTCTCGTAGATCAGCACTCCCGGGTCGGCCAGCGACGCCAGCAGATCCTCGACGCCGGGGCGGAAGAGGTAGTTGGTGACGACGATGCCGGCGAACAAGCGGCCACCATAGGGCCAGCCAGCGGTCTCGAGATCCGCCTGGCGAAGCGATACACCAGCGACGCCATGCAGCGCGGCCAGCGCCCGTGCGTCGCGATCGACCGCTTCCACCCGCTGCCCGAGCGCGGCCAGCAGGCGCGCATGCCGGCCGCTGCCACAGGCAACATCGAGGACCTCGCCGGCCGTCGGCAGCAGCGGCGCGAATCGCCGTACCCAGGCCGATGGCACAGATTCTGCAGGAGAAAATCTCAGCACCGCTTTCCTTTCGATTATCATCCGACCAATCGCGTCGGAGAAGGCAGATGGCAGAAGACATGCAGCATGATCAGGTCCTCGTCAGCGAAAACGGACGCGGACCTTACCAGCAGACGATCCGCATCGGCAAGCACCTGTTGCTCGCCGACGAGCCTGCCTCCCTCGGTGGCGAAGACGCCGGTCCGGCACCATTCGACCTCCTGCTCGCCAGCCTCGGCGCCTGCACCTCGATCACCCTGCGCATGTACGCCGAGCGCAAGCGGATGCCGCTGACGCGGGTGAGTGTCGAACTGCAGCACGACCGCGTCGCGGTCGCCGGCGGCGGCACGCGCGAGCACATCGTTCGCCGCATCCGGCTCGAAGGCGACCTGAGTGCCGATCAGCGCGGCGCGCTGCTGGCGATCGCCAACAAGTGCCCGATGTACCGCACGCTACATTCCGAGCTGCAGATCGACAGTCTGGTCGTCGCATGAGGCGGCGCATCGAGGCTGCCGGCGCAGGGCCCTGCGCCGGCGTCGCGATGGCCGCATCCCGTGCGCGCCTGCCGGGTGACGGGAACTGGCCCCAAGTGTGCCGTAAGTCGCAGCGCCGATCGATTGGAGGCAGCTCCCTAGAGACTTCGGCAGCCGGTTGTGGTAAATTGATGCAGTGCAACATCAACCACAGCGACACCTCTCACGCCGGAGGTGATTGGCCATCATGCTAGAACATCACTACCTCACGACGCTGTTTGAACCGAAATCCGTCGCCGTCATCGGCGCTTCCGACCGGGAGAACTCGGTCGGCAACGTGCTTTTCAAGAACGTCCTCGAATCGGGTTACAAGGGACGGCTCTACCCGATCAACCCGGCTCACGACAAGATCCTCGGCGTGCCGGCGTACAAGTCGATCGAGGAGATCAGCGCCCGCGTCGAGATGGCGGTCATCGTCACCCGCCCGCAAACGGTACCAGGGGTCATCGAGCAGTGCGGCCGCAGCGGCGTCAAGAACGCGATCGTCATCACCTCCGGCTTTGCCGAGGCGGGCCACTCGGGTGCCGCGCTCGAGCGCAAGATGATGGAAATCGCGCGCAGCTACGGTGTTCGCCTGCTCGGCCCGAACTGCCTCGGGATCATTCGTCCGAGTCTCGGCCTCAACGCCACCTTCGCACGCGTGCACGCCAACGTCGGTCACTTGGCACTGGTTTCGCAGTCGGGAGCAATCTGTTCAGCCGTCCTCGACTGGGCAACGAGCAACCGCATCGGCTTCTCCAGCGTCATCTCGCTCGGTGGCACCGCGGACGTCGATTTCGGCGAGATCCTCGATTACCTGATCTACGACAACCGCACCCACTACATCCTGCTCTACGTCGAAGGTATCCGCGATGCCCGGCGCTTCATGAGTGCCCTGCGCTCGGCGGCGCGCATCAAGCCGATCGTCCTGCTCAAGGCCGGTCGCCACGCTGGCGGGCTGGCGGCCGTCGAAACGCACTCGGGAATGGCTGCCGGCTCCGACATCGTCTTCGAGGCCGCCGTCCGGCGCGCCGGCGTCGTCCGCGTCAAGAACATCGGCCAGCTGTTCTACGCCGCCAAGGCTCTCGCCTCGAAGTTTCGCCCGCAGGGCAAGCGCCTGGCGATCATCACCAACGGCGGTGGACCCGGCGCCATGGCTGCCGACCGCGCCGGCGATCTGGAAATTCCGCTGGCGGAGCTCTCGGCGAGCACGATGCAGAAGCTCAACGCGGCCATGCCGCCCACCTGGTCGCAAAGCAACCCGGTGGACATCGAGGGCGACGCGACGCCGAAGCGCTACCACGACGCCACCCAGGCAGTGGCCGAGGACGACGCCGTCGACGGTGTCCTGGTCATGCTCTCGCCGCAGGCGATGACACAGCCGATGGAAGTCGCCAAGGCGGTGATCGAGGTCGATCTGCAGACCGCCAAGCCGATCCTCACCTGCTGGATGGGCGAAGAACAGGTGCACGAAGCACGCAGCCTCCTAGAGGAAGCCGGAATTCCGTCATTCCGCATGCCGGAAACGGCGATCGAGCTCTACTACCACATCTCGACCTACTACTGGAACCAGAAGCTGCTGCTGCAAACGCCGGCTCCTTCGTCGAAGCACTCGCGCCCGGAGACCGAAGGCGCGAAGATGCTGATCGAGGCGGTACTGCACGAGCGCCGCAAGCTGCTCTCGGAGATGGAATCGAAGGCGATCCTGCGCGCCTTCCGGATTCCGGTGGCGCAGACGATGGTCGCGCACACGCCGACCGAGGCCCTGCTGCTCGCCGAGCAGATCGGTTTCCCGATCGCGATGAAGATCGATTCGCCGGACATTCTCCACAAGAGCGAGGTCGGTGGCGTGCGCCTGAACATCACCAACGCACCCGCAGCCCGCAACGCCTATCACGACATCATCGAGACGGTGAAGAAGCGGCACCCGACGGCGCGCATCAACGGCCTGTCGATCGAGCCTTTCCTGGCGCGACCGAACGGCCGCGAGCTGATGATCGGCGTCTCGCGCGACCCGATCTTCGGGCCGATCATCACCTTTGGCGCAGGCGGCACCGAAGTCGAGGTGTTCAGCGATCGCGCGGTGGCGCTGCCGCCGCTCAACCGCTTCCTGGCGCGCGACCTGATCCAGTCGACGCGAGCGTCGAAGCTGCTCGGCGAGTTTCGCAACATGCCGGCAGTCAACCACGAAGCGCTCGAGGAGATCCTCCTGCACGTCTCGCAGATGATCTGCGAACTGCCGTGGCTGCAGGAACTCGACCTGAATCCGCTGATCGTTGACGAAACAGGCGGCATCGCCGCCGACGCCCGCATCGTCATCGATTACGCGGCGCCGTCGGGTGACCGCTATGCGCACATGGCGATCCACCCCTACCCGGTGCACCTGATCCAGGAGTGGGAACTGCCGGACGGCCGCACGGTGACCATCCGGCCGATCCGCCCCGAGGATGCCGAGCGCGAACAGCAGTTCGTCATCAGCATGTCCGAAGAGAGCAAGTACTACCGCTTCAAGGACACCATCCGCGAGCTGACGCAGACGATGCTGGTGCGCTTCACGCAGATCGACTACGACCGCGAAATGGCGCTGGTGGCGACGCTACCCGATGCCGAAGGCAAGGAGGTGCAGATCGGTGTCTCGCGTTATGTCACCAACCCGGACGGTGAATCGGTCGAATTCGCGCTGGCAGTGGCGGACGACTGGCAGCGGCACGGCGTCGGGCGCAAGCTGATGAGCGCCCTCATCGACTGCGCGCGCGTCAAGGGCTACCGCAGCATCGTTGGCGATGTGCTGTCGATGAACACCAAGATGTTTACCCTGATGACCCGGCTCGGCTTCACCATCCACCCGCACCCCGATGATCCGGCGGTGAAGCGCGTCATCAAGCCGCTGAACAACTAGCGAGCCATTCGAGCAACGATTTCAGGGGTCGGGGAGCGGGCCAGGCGGCCAGCGCAGGCAAGCCGTCCAGCTCCGCCATGCCGCGTTCTTCGACCCCGCCCCGGCCCGTCGCCGGCCGCAGCCCGTGCCGCGCAGTCGGGCAGAGCGGCGGCTACGTCCAGGCCGTGGCCAGCGGCAAGGTGCCTCTCGAACCGAGGACTCAAGGCGCCTTCTTGAGAGGACGCAGATGCTCGATGCCCTCAAACACCCCGTTGCGCGACCAGCTCGCGCTGCCGCCATGGGTGGTGCTGGTGGCGCTCGGGTTGGCCGCGCACCTCGGCCTGAACGCGCTGTTGCTTCGGCCGCCGGGTGCCGGCGCGGGCCTGCTGGCGCCGCTGGTGCTTCCAGCTCGCCGGAACCGGTTCGCCGCACCCATCAGAAAGCCGGTGAGCTTTCCGAACTAGCGCTGTTCGAAATTGACGTCGTAGGGATACGGGTGGTGCGGCTCGCTGGCCAGCCGTTGCGCGTTGAGTTCGTCCAGGTCGACCTTCCTGTCCCACCAGATCGCCCTGCCCCGCCGCTGATCCTCGGCCCACTCGGGGTGCTGCGCCATCATCTCGCGCATGAACTTGGTATGGTCGGATTCGTACAGCGCCATCTCGCCTACTCCCGGTAAGAACGCCCGCCAGTGCGGGAAACTGCCGCCGATTATACGCCCGCCGGGCGGCGCCGGTGTCGGCCCGGCGACACGCCGACGTCTCAGTGCAGCACGATCGGCCGCGCCGCGCCAGCACAGTATTCATCGAGCAGCGCGTCGACCGACTCCGCGCAGCGCTGCTCGTCGGGGAGGCTCTCAATTGCCCGGCGCAACTCGCCGGCCACCGCTCCCTGCACGAACAGGCTGCGGCTGCCGGCCTTGTCGACCAGTTCGAGAGCCTCGTACCCCGGGTAGGCGACGATCGCGTACTGCCGGCTGTTGTAGACGATGCTGATCATCGATGTGAACTCCTCTATGCCTTGTCGAAGTGCATGATGCCGCCTTGGCAGGCGACGCGGATGCTGTCGCCGGCAGCGAAACGCCCTTCGAGAATCGCTGTCGCCAGGGGATCCTCGAGCTGCGACTGGATCGCGCGCTTCAGCGGTCGCGCGCCGTAGACCGCGTCGAAACCGGCGGTGGCGATCTCCGCCAGTGCGCTGTCGGCAACCTCGAGCCGCAACTCCATCTGCGCCAGCCGCCGTTCGAGATAGCCGAGTTGGATCTTCGCGATCGAGCGGATGTGTTGTTCGTCGAGCGCGTGGAAGACGACCACTTCGTCGATGCGGTTGATGAACTCCGGCCGGAAATAGCTCTTCACCTCGCCCATCACCGCCAGCTTGATCAGTTGGTAGTCGTCACCCGCCATCTGCTGGATCATCTGGCTGCCGAGGTTGGAGGTCATCACCACCACCGTGTTCTTGAAATCGACCGTGCGGCCATGGCCGTCGGTCATCCGGCCGTCGTCGAGCACCTGCAACAGGACGTTGAAGACGTCGGCATGGGCCTTCTCGACCTCGTCGAGCAGGATCACCGAATACGGCTTGCGGCGTACGGCCTCGGTCAGGTAGCCGCCTTCCTCGTAGCCGACATAGCCCGGCGGCGCGCCGATCAGGCGCGATACCGAATGCTTCTCCATGAACTCGCTCATGTCGACGCGGATCAGGTGCTCGTCGGAATCGAAGAGGAAGCCGGCCAGCGCCTTGCACAGCTCGGTCTTGCCGACACCGGTCGGGCCAAGGAAGAGGAACGAGCCGTAGGGCCGGTTGGGATCGGCGAGGCCGGCGCGCGAACGGCGGATGGCGTTGGCCACCAGGCGCACCGCCTCATCCTGGCCGACGACGCGCTGATGCAGGCGATCCTCCATCTGCAGCAGCTTCTCGCGTTCACCCTGCATCATCTTCGACACCGGAATGCCGGTCGCCCGCGACACCACCTCGGCAATCTCCTCGCTGCCGACCTCGGTCCGCAACAGGCGCTTCTGGCCGCCATCGGTCGGCTTCTCGGCCGCCGCGAAGCGCGCCTCGAGTTGCGGCAGCTTGCCGTACTGGATTTCCGCAACCTTGTCCAGCTTGCCCTCGCGCTGCCACCGGGCCAGCTCGATCTTCAGCTTGTCAATCTCCTCCTTGATCTGCGCGCTCCCCTGCACCTGCGACTTCTCCGCCTTCCAGATCTCGTCGAGGTCGTTGTATTCGCGTTCGAGCTTGAGCAACTCCTCCTCGATCAGGTGCATCCGTTTCTTCGACGCTTCGTCACGCTCCTTGCGCACGGCTTCGCGCTCGATCTTGAGCTGGATCATCCGCCGGTCGAGCTTGTCCATGACCTCGGGCTTGGAGTCGATCTCCATCTTGATGCGCGCCGCCGCCTCGTCGATCAGGTCGATCGCCTTGTCGGGCAGGAAACGGTCGGTGATGTAGCGATGCGACAGCTCGGCAGCGGCGACGATCGCCGGATCGGTGATATCGACGCCGTGGTGCAACTCATACTTCTCGCGCAGGCCGCGCAGGATCGCGATCGTCGACTCGACCGTCGGTTCGTCGATCAACACCTTTTGGAAGCGGCGCTCGAGCGCGGCATCCTTTTCGATGTACTTGCGATACTCGTCGAGCGTCGTCGCACCGACGCAGTGCAGGTCGCCACGCGCCAGCGCCGGTTTCAGCATGTTGCCGGCGTCGATCGCGCCTTCTGCCTTGCCGGCGCCGACCATCGTGTGCAGTTCGTCGATGAAGACGATGATCCGCCCTTCTTCCTGCGCGATCTCCTTGAGCACTGCCTTCAGCCGCTCCTCGAACTCGCCGCGGTACTTGGCGCCGGCGAGCAGCGCCGCCATATCGAGGCTGAGCACCTTCTTGCCCTTGAGCGTTTCCGGCACCTCGCCATTGACGATCCGCTGCGCCAGCCCCTCGACGATCGCCGTCTTGCCGACACCCGGCTCGCCGATCAGCACCGGGTTGTTCTTCGTCCGCCGCTGCAGAATCTGGATCGCGCGCCGGATCTCGTCGTCGCGACCGATCACCGGGTCGAGCTTGCCGAGTCGGGCACGCTCGGTCAGGTCGATGCAGTACTTGGCGAGCGACTGCCGCTGCCCCTCGGATTCCTGGCTGTCGACCGCCTGTCCGCCACGCACCGACGCCACCGCCTGTTCGAGCGACGCCTTGACCAGTCCGTGCTGCTTCGCCAGCCGGCCACAGTCGCCCTTGTCGTCGGCAAGGGCGAGCAGGAACAGCTCCGAGGCGATGAACTGATCGCCCCGCTTCTGTGCCTCTTTGTCGGTGAGGTTGAGCAGGTTCGCCAGATCACGGCCAACCTGCACCTCGCCGCCGTGCCCCTGCACCTTCGGCAGCCGGTTGATCGCCTGCAGCAGCGCCGCCTTCAGCGCCTGCACATTGACACCGGCACGCGCCAGCAGCGACGAGGTCGAACCGTCGTCCTGCTGCAGCAGCGCGAGCAGCAGGTGCTGCGGCTCGATGATCTGGTTGTCGTGGCCTATCGCCAGGCTCTGGGCATCCGCCAGCGCCTGCTGGAACTTCGTCGTCAGTTTGTCCAAACGCATGCTGCACTCCTTGCTGGAAGTCGGTCAATGCTCAGGATATGGGGACAAACCGACGCAGTTCAATGCGTCGCCGGGCGAGCGGCGGCGACGCAGCCACGGCTCCGGTCGTCGCTGCCAGCGTTCGGCCGCGCGATCGTCGTCCTCGCGGGCGTCCACCCAGCGCGCGCCAGCGGGGGTCAGCTCGCGCTTCCAGAACGGCGCGCGCGTCTTCAGATAGTCCATGATGAACTCGCAGGCGGCCAAGGCTGCCGCGCGGTGCGCGGCGGCAACGGCCACGAGAACGATGTGCTCGCTGGGCAGCAGACGGCCGACGCGATGGATCACCAGGACGTCGATCAGCGACCAGCGCTGCAGCGCTTCGCCGACGATCGCCGCCAAGGCCTATCGTGACGTTCTCGGCAAGGCAGGCCTGCGCCGCTACCGGGAACTGGCGGACGGAATGGGGCAAGGTCAAGCCGAGCGACCGCAAGGACCACTACGATGTCAGCCGCGCCCGCATCGCGCGCGTCATGGAGCAACTGGCGACGGCGAGCGGCGACGTCGAGGAACTGGTGGCGATCAAGGTCAGCCTTTACCGCCGCGTCGTGCCACTCATTGTGGAAACAACCTTGACTGACGTAACGAGGAGGTACATTCATGCTGGAAGGGGGCTGGCATCTATGCTAATCTGACCAATATGACCAGTTTATCAAAGCCGCCATCCTCTCCGCCAAAGCCGACGCATGTGCGCCCTGGTCACTGGGCGCTTCAGGACGCCAAAGCTCGTTTCAGCGAGTTGGTGCGTTTGGTCCGCAGCGAGGGGCCGCAGCATGTCACCGTGCATGGCCGCGATGAGGTCGTCGTCATCGCCGCCGAGGAGTTTCGCCGTCTCAAGGGCATTCGCACCGGCCAGGCATTGATCGACGCGTTGCAAGCCTCGCCGCACCGCGACATCGACATCGAACCGGTGCGCGTACCGATGCCAGTGCGGGACGTGAGCCTGTGACGGGTTGGCTGCTCGATACGAATGTCCTGTCCGAACTGCGACGTCCCCGGCCCGCACCGCACGTGGCGGCCTTCGTCGCGGGGCAAGCGCTCGATCTCCTGTTTGTCAGCACCGTCACTCTGGCCGAAATCCGCTTCGGCATTGAACTGGTGGCCGACGCCAACCGCCGCGCCGAACTGAACGGGTGGTTGACTCACAAGCTGCGGCCCATGTTCGACGAGCGAATTCTTCCCGTCACTGAAGACGTCATGTTTACGTGGCGGCTTCTGGTCGAAGAGGGCCGCAAGACTGGCCATAGGTTTTCGCAGCCCGACCTCATCATTGCCGCAACGGGGCTGCATCATGGCCTGACGGTGGTCACGCGGGACACCGGCGACTATGCGAAGACGCGAGTTGCGCTATTCGACCCGTGGCGCGCGTGTGAATAAGTCTCGCGCTGCGCCAGGCACCGACGCTGCGCGTCACGCCGATCAGTAGGGCTTGCGGGGCCGGGGGCGCCACGGGATGGCCATGACCATCAGCGGTCTGTCGATGGTGCCGGCAAAGGCTGCAGGTCTGCCCCGCCCGCATGCTACAGTGTTTTGCGGCGGCGATCGTCAGGCTGATGAAATAGCCACCGGCGTTGCCAAAGCCGGAATGGCACTCACGCCATTGCCGGAAAGTCTGTTGGACGGGTCGGTGGCGCAGCAAGTGCTCTTGTCTGGAATGTTCTTGCCAAGTGTGCAGGCGGGCAGGGTCTCCTCGCGAAGTCTTGCGTGCGACAGCCCGCCATTTTGCGTCGGGGGTCTTCCTCTTGACTGGGTGCAACACATCGTGCACCGCCTGGCGCCCGTGGGCGTCGCCGGCTTCGTGCTCGCCAATGGTTTGATGTCGTCCAACCGTTCGGGCGAGGGCGAGATCCGTAGCCATCGTGAGGCAGAATGCTGCCCATGGGAGACATCGTCACTGCCGAAGGGGCGTTCAGCGGAACAACAATGCGCGGTGGGAGTGACCTGAGCCATGCCTGACCATAGCTACTTCTCGAATCTGATCTGGCAGATCGCCGACCTGCTGCGCGGGCCCTACCGACCGCCGCAGTACGAACGCGTCATGCTCCCAATGACCGTGCTCCGCCGCTTCGACTGCGTGCTGGTGCCGACGAAAGCCAAGGTTCTGGCCGAGTTCGAGAGGCGCAAGGGGGGCAGACTGGAAGGTGACGCCCTCGATACCCATCTGAACAATGCCGCCGGCCAGCGCTTCCACAATCACTCGGCGCTCGACTTCGAGAGGCTGAAGGGTGACCCCGACAACATCGAGAAGCACCTCGTCAGCTACATCAAGGGCTTCTCGAAGAACGTCCGCGACATCTTCGATTTCTTCGAGTTCGAAGCGGAGATCGAGCGCATGCGCGAGGCGAACATCCTCTACCTCGTCGTCTCCAAGTTCTGCGACGTAGACCTGCACCCGAACACGGTGCCGAACGAGCAGATGGGGCTCATCTTCGAGAACCTCATCCGCCGCTTCAACGAACTGGCCAACGAGACCGCTGGCGACCACTTCACGCCGCGCGAGGTCATCCGCTTGATGGTGAGCATCCTGTTCATCGACGACGACCAGTTGCTTGCCACGCCCGGTACGGTGCGCAAGTTGCTCGACCCGGCCTGCGGCACCGGCGGCATGCTGGCGGAAGCACAGAACTACCTGCGCGAGCACCACGGCGCCGCCAGGCTCTACGTCTACGGGCAGGACTATAACAAGCGCGCCTTCGCCACTGCGGCGTCCGACATGCTGATGAAGCAGGTGGACCACAACGGCGCCGGCAACAACGTGCGCTACGGCGACAGCTTCACCGAGGATCAGTTCGCGGCCGAGACCTTCGACTACTTCCTCACCAATCCGCCCTTCGGTGTGGACTGGAAGAAGCAGCAGAAGGAGATCCAGCAGGAGCGCGACAAGCGCGGCTTCGACGGCCGCTTCGGCGCCGGGCTGCCGCGCGTGAACGACGGCTCGCTGCTTTTCCTGCAACACATGGTCGACAAGTTCGAGCCCGTGCGCCCGGCGCAGCACAAGCACGGCTCACGCCTGGCCATCGTCTTCAGCGGCTCGCCGCTGTTCACCGGCGGCGCAGGCTCGGGCGAGAGCGATATCCGCAAGTGGATCATCGAGAACGACTGGCTCGAAGCCATCATCGCCCTGCCGGAGCAGATGTTCTACAACACCGGCATCGGCACGTACATCTGGATCGTCACCAACCGCAAGACCCAGCGGCGCAAGGGCAAGATCCAGCTCCTCGATGCGCGCAGCGTGTGGACCGCGGGCGGCAGCGAGGACAACAAGCGCAGCCTCGGCGACAAGCGCCGGCACATCACCAATAGCCAGATCGCCGAAATCGTCAGGCTCTACGACCGGCACGCCGACGGCGAGACCTCCAGGACCTTCGACAACGCCGACTTCGGCTACACCCGCGTGACCGTCGAGCGGCCGCTGCGCCTGCGCTACCAGATGACCCTGGACGACAAGGCTCGCTTCCTCGACGCCTGCCCGCACCTGCTCGACGACGTGCAGGCCTTCGACAAGGCGCTGGGCCGCGAGCCGGAGCGCGACTGGAATGCGGTGTGGAGCCGCATCGAGGATCTGACACGCGCAAGGCGCTGGAAGGCGACCGAGCAGAAGCTCTTCCGCAGCGTCTTCACGCAGAAGGACACCGAGGCTGAACCGGTTGCCAAGGGCGGGCGCGACGAAGGCTATGAGGCAGACGCTGACCTGCGCGATTTCGAGAACGTGCCGCTCAAGGACGACATCGATGCCTACTTCGAGCGCGAGGTGCGCCCGCACGTGCCCGACGCCTGGATGGACCGAGCCAAGGACAAGGTCGGCTACGAGATCAACTTCAACCGCCACTTCTACAAGTACACGCCGCCACGGCCGTTGGAAGTGATCGACGCGGAGCTGAAGCAGGCAGAAGAAGAGATCATGCGGTTGCTACGGGAAGTGACGGAGTGAGCGCGGAATCTGACCGCCTCTTGCCGCGGCTGCCGGCGGGCTGGATCACAACGCCAGTGCGTTATGCGACGACGTGCCTTGATGGCAAGCGAGTTCCCCTCAATGTGGGCGAGCGCTCAAGTCGTCAGGGTGACTATCCTTACTGGGGAGCCAATGGGATTGTCGACAGTGTGGACGAGTATCTCTTCGACGAACCTCTGGTCCTTCTAGGAGAGGATGGCGCCCCATTTTTCGACAAGACTAAGCCCGTTGCATTCTTTGTTAGCGAGCGGGTCTGGGTGAACAATCACATCCACGTGTTGAGAGTCGCGCCGCGGTTCGATGCTCGCTTCGTCGTCCATGCACTGAATGCGACTGACTATGGCTCATGGATCGAGGGGAGCACGCGCGACAAGCTTACGCAGGACAAGATGGGTAGCATCCTGCTCCCGACGCCCCCGCTCCGACAGCAACGTGCCATCGCTGACTACCTCGATCACGAGACGGCGCGGCTGGATTCGCTGGTGGCGGCGAAGGAGCGGGTGCTCGGGCTGTTGGCCGAGAAGCGCCGGGCGCTCATCACCCGCGCCGTCACCCGCGGCCTCGACCCCCACGCTCCCCTCAGCGACTCCGGCATCCCGTGGCTCGGCGAGATTCCTGCGCATTGGGAGACTCGGCGCGCTGCCTGGCTATTTCGCGAGCGGGATGATCGCGGCGAAGCGCATCTGCCGCTCCTGGAGGTTTCGATCAACGCGGGCGTCGTCTTGCGTGAGTTTTCCGATGAAAGGATCGAGAGCACTGCAGCAGACTTCAACACCTACAAAGTCGCCCGGCAAGGCGATGTCGCATTCAACAAGATGCGTATGTGGCAAGGTGCGGTTGGTGTCGCGCCCCAAGATGGCCTTGTCAGTCCAGACTATGTGGTGGCTGCGCCCAGCGGCTCCCTGACGCCTGAGTACGCGGGGCTGCTGTTTCGGACCAGCACGTTCAGCGCGGAGTGCGCAAGGCGATCGCACGGCATCGTGTGGGATCGCCTGCGGCTCTACTGGGAGGGCTTCCGCGACATTGAGTTGCCGTTGCCGTCCGCGGACGACCAGCGCGACATCGTTGCCCATATAGCGAAAGAGACCGCCAAGCTGGACGAGCTGCGTGCCGCGACCGAGCGCACCATCGCTCTGCTCAAGGAGCGCCGGGCCGCGTTGATCTCGGCGACGGTGACGGGCAGAATTCAGTGCTTGTCGTGAAAACATGGAGCACAACATGAACTTCCGTGAATCGCTTCCCGAGGGCTGTCCGCCCGCCGAGTCGGAGCAGATTTCGTCGGCGAGAGATGTCGTCCGCGTGATCCGCTCCAACCCGCCGACGTGGGACGATTTCCGCTCTCAGCGTGACCAGAGACCGGAAGCGACTTTCAACGTTTCCGAATGCCAGGCCCGGGGCCTCTCCGTGTTCGCTGACCGATCGGGCTGTGACAAGGTGCGCAAACTGCCGCGCTTCCGCGGCACCTGCGTGTGTCGAGTCGGCCTCGACCGCGGCGCTGGGCAGATTTTGCACACGGGGCCCCAGTCTCACCATACGTGGTGGCCATCTGCCGACTTCGACATCCTCGCCCGATGCTGCGTGGAGGGCCCGTGAAGACGATTCGCCACACCGCCACGCTGTATTACTACGACGGCCCCCAGGTGTTCGAGGCACGCGATGCCATTGGGGGCCATTACATCGCCGTTATGGTGGACCCGGAAGACGGGCGAGACCGCTACCTCGTGGCGGGCGTCGAGCCCGAGCGGCTACGACAATTTCGCCTCGCCACGCTGGACCTCCGCGACCTGCTTCTCGCAAGGCCGGAGGATGCTTGGTACCTGGCGACGCCGAGCGGAGGCCTCGGCGATCCCCTGCCGCTCGTTCCTCAGGCCTCGCCCCTGGCCGACTTCGACGCTCTGCCCGAGCCCGGTTTCTTGCTCCACGATCAACCGGCGACAGCTGAGATCCTCAGCGAAGCGAGGGCACGCCATAATCTTGTGCTCGACATCGCAGTGGAGCCGCCGGAAGCTGCCCGGGGACACCGCATTCATGCCGGAACGCTTGCTGGTCTCCTCACGCACGTGCAGACGATGGTCAAGCACGCCTATCGAGCAGCCCTCCGGGAGCTGGCGCCTGCCAGCCGGCGCAACGTGGAGCAGACGGACGCGCATCTCTTGGATGTGGTCGTGGCCGCAGCGCCTGGATCGTTCCGCGTCGTGTTGGAGGCTTCGCGGGTGCCGGACCTCTTCGGCAAGAGCGAGCTGTCCCGCGCAATGGACCGGGTTGACCGCCTCTTCGCGGCCGTGGCCGATCCCCACCGGACACTCGATACGGTCAAGGCCCATCGCGGCCACCTTGCGGGCGCCTATCTTCGACTTCTGCAGTTCCTGGTCCAGAACAGGACGGGGTTCCGCTACTCCTGGGCGGAGCCGGAGTTCAGTGAACCTCGGGCTCACGCGGTCGCTGAGGCGCAAGTGGGGCCTCTGGTCGACCTCCTCTGCGGTGTATCCAATCTGGGTTCGGAAGCCGTGGTGCTCGTCGGAGTATTGAGAAAAGCGGACGTGGACAGCGGCTCTTGGCGCGTCGCCACGGAAGACGGCGACTTCTCCGGAAAGACTCGGGAAGGAGGTCCCAGCCTCGCCGGTCTGAAGCTGGAGAGCAACTACCGATTCAGTTGCCTGGAAGAGATCGAGGAGACACAGGGTAGCGGGCGGGAACAGCGGACCCTCTACCTGATGGAACATGAGCCAGCCTGAGGGTTTGGGTGACCATGTTTGCCGAGACTCACACCGAAGGCGCCTTCGAGACCGTCATCGAAGCGCGTCTCCTCCAGAACCGGTATGCATCCGTCGACCGCGGGTGCTTTCGCCACGAGCGCGCCATTTTCTCCGAGTTGGTGCTCGCCGCCATTCTCCAGACGACGTGTGGCGAATCTCGCTTGCAGAAGCTGGAGGCTCTGCACGGGGACAAGACCGGCGAGCAGATCCTCGGCGATCTGTGCAAGTGGATGGGCCAGAACGCTTCGCTCGCGACCCTCCGTCAGGGCTTCAAGTGCTGCGCGGGCCCGCTTCGTGCGGCGTTCGTGGGGACCTGCGCGAACAGCTTCGATGCCCGATGGAACCTCGACGCTGGTCCCGGAGGGCAACTGTGACCGACCGGCTTCCGCAGGAAGGCGAACTGATTCTCTACCGCACGGCAAGCGATGCCGTGCGGGTCGAGGTGCTCTACGAATCGGAGACCTTCTGGCTCGAACAGAAGCGCATCGCCGAGCTGTTCGGTGTCGAGATTCCGACCATCAGCTACCATCTGAAGGAGATTTACGCGTCGGGTGAACTGGCCCGGGATCCAACTCTTCGAAAACTTCTAAGAGTTCAACGCGAGGGAAATCGCGAGGTCAGGCGCGAGATCGAGTTCTACAACCTCGACGCGATCATCTCGGTCGGCTACCGGGTCAGCAGCGCGCAGGCCACGCAGTTCCGCATCTGGGCGACCCAGACCCTGCGCGAGTTCATCGTCAAGGGGTTCGTCCTCGACGACGAGCGGCTGAAGCTGAACAAGCGCTTCGGCAAGGACTACTTCGACGAGCTGCTCGAGCGAATCCGTGAGATCCGCGCCAGCGAGCGGCGCTTTTACCTCAAGATCACCGACATTTATGAGCAGTGCAGCATCGACTACGACAAGCACGCCGAGACGACGCAGACGTTCTTCAAGACGGTGCAGAACAAGCTGCACTGGGCGGTCACGGGCAAGACCGCCGCTGAGCTGATCGCCGAGCGATCCGACGCCGAGAAGCCCTCAATGGGGCTCACCACGTGGAAGAGCGCCCCCAAGGGCAAGATCCTGAAGGGCGATGTCAGCGTCGCGAAGAACTATCTGATCGAGCACGAGATCAAGGAACTCGAGCGCATCGTGTCGATGTACCTTGACTACGCGGAGAACCAGGCCGCGCGGCAGATCCCGATGAAGATGGCCGATTGGGTCGCGAGACTCGACGCCTTCCTGCAATTCAACGAGTACGAGATCCTCGCGAACGCGGGCAAGGTCTCCGCCGAGGTGGCCAAGCGCCTCGCCGAAGAGCAGTACGACAGGTTCCGCGTGCGCCAGGACCGCGAGTTCGAGAGCGACTTCGAGGCCGAGGTGAAGCGCATCGAGTCGAAGCGCCTCCGCAAGAGGAAGGAGGAGTCGTGACGAGTACGCCGCTCCACTCCGAGACGGCCTTCGAGTCCGTCATCGAAGCGCACCTCCTCCAGAACGGCTACGTCCCCGTTGCCCGCGATGGCTTCGAACGCGAGCGCGCCCTTTTCCCGGAGACAGTGCTCGCCTTCATCCGCGAGACACAGCCCAAGGAGTGGGCGAAGCTGGAAGCGCTGCACGGAGAAAAGACCGGCGAGCAGATCCTCGGCGACCTGTGCAAATGGATGGACCAGAACGGTTCGCTGGCGACGCTGCGCCACGGCTTCAAGTGCTACGGCCGGACGCTGCATGCGGCGTACTTCAAGGCCGCGCACGAGCTGAATCCGGAGCTGGAAGCACGCTACGCCGCGAATCGCCTGGGCTTGACCCGGCAGCTCCACTTTTCTCCGCGCTCGGAGAAGTCACTCGATGTGACCTTGAGCCTGAACGGCATTCCCGTGGCCACGGTGGAGCTGAAAAATCCGCTCACCGGCCAGCGGGTCGAGGATGCACGCCGGCAGTACAAGCAGGACCGCGACCCGCGCGAGCCGATTTTCGAGTTCAAGCGCCGCACGCTGGTGCATTTCGCGGCGGATACCGAGTCCGTGCTGATGACTACCCGCCTGGCGGGTACGGCGACGCACTTCCTCCCCTTCAACAAGGGTTGCGACGGCGGCGCCGGCAACCCGCCCGATCCGGCCGGGCGGACCTATCGCACGGCCTACCTGTGGGAAGAGGTGCTGCAGCGGGACAGCCTGCTCGACCTGCTGGCGCGCTTCATCCACCTGCAGATCGACGAGAAGCGCGACGACCAGGGGCGCAAGGTCAAAGCCGAGTCGATGATCTTCCCACGCTACCACCAGCTTCAGGCGGTGCGGATGCTGGTCGAGTCAGCGCGCACCGACGGCGTGGGGCACAACTACCTCGTCGAACACTCGGCCGGCAGCGGCAAGAGCAACACCATCGGCTGGCTGACGCATCGGCTCGCATCGCTGCACGACGCGGCCAACCAGCGCGTGTTCGATAGCGTCATCGTGGTGACCGACCGCGTGGTGCTCGACCAGCAGCTTCAGGACACGATCTACCAGTTCGAGCACAAGCGTGGCGTCGTGCAGCGCATCGACGAGAGCTCGCGGCAGCTCGCCGAGGCACTCGAAAATGCCGTACCCGTGATCATTACGACGCTGCAGAAGTTCCCCTTCGTCTCGCGGCAGTTGCTCAAGCTGGCCGAGGAGCGTGGTGAGAGTGGCACGGGCACGCTCGCTACGCGGCGCTGCGCGGTGATCATCGACGAGGCCCATAGCTCGCAGGGCGGCGAGACGGCAACTGACCTCAAGGAAGTGCTCGGTGGCGAGGGATTGCGGGACGAAGCGAAGAAGTGTGCGGTGGAGGAAGGACGCGACGGCATGGCGGATCTGTTTCGCAGCATGGCCAAGCGCGGCCGGCAGTCGAACCTGAGCTTCTTCGCTTTCACCGCCACTCCCAAGCACAAGACGCTCGCCGTTTTTGGCCGCGATGGGCAGGCCGCGCACCGCTACACGATGCGGCAGGCGATCGAAGAGGAGTTCATCCTCGACGTGCTGAAGCATTACACGAGCTACGCGACCTATTTCAAGCTGCTCAAGGCCTGCGAGGACGATCCCAACGTCGAGCGCAAGAAGGCCGCGCGAGCGCTCGCGCGTTTCATGAAGCTGCACCCGCACAACATCGCACAGAAGACCGCGGTGATGGTCGAGCACTTCCAGGCCGTCACCCGCCACAAGATCGGTGGTCGGGCCAAGGCGATGGTGGTCACGGGCTCACGCCTTGAAGCGGTGCGCTACAAGCAGAGCTTCGATCGGTACATCCGGGAGAAGGGCTACGCCATCAAGTCGCTGGTGGCGTTCTCGGGCACGGTGCAGGACGACAAGCTCGCCGGCGTCAACTACACCGAGGTGGGCATGAACCACGGCATCTCCGAGAAAGAGCTGCCCGAGAAGTTCGCGTCGCAGGAGTACCTCGTCCTGCTCGTCGCGGAGAAGTACCAGACCGGGTTCGACCAGCCGCTCTTGCACACCATGTTTGTGGACAAACGGCTTGCGGGCATCCAGGCCGTGCAGACGCTGTCGCGCTTGAACCGGAGGCATCCGCTCAAGGAAGATACCTTCGTCCTCGACTTCGTGAACGACCGCGAGGAAATCCGCGAGGCGTTCAAGGTCTATTACGAAGGTGCGGAGATGGGCGAGCAGGTCGACCCCGCGCGCATGTATGCGATCAAGGGTGAGCTCGACGCCTCCGGGATCTACCTGGACGAGGAGATCGAGCGGTTCTGCGCCGTGTACTTCAAGCCCAAGCAGCGCCAGAGCGCAATGGACCACCAGACGATGAACGCGGCGCTCGACCCGGCGGTCTCGCGCTTCAAGGTGCGCCAGAAGGACAACGAGGAAGAGGCGGAACTCTGGCGCGGCAAGGTGCAGGCCTTTCTGAATCTTTATGGCTTCCTGAGCCAGATCATCCCGTATCAGGACTCCGACCTCGAACGCTTGTACGTGTTTCTGCGCCACCTTGCGGCCAAGCTTCCCAGGCGGAAGAGCGGCCCGGCCTATCAATTCGACGACGAAGTTCGGCTCGACTACTACCGCCTGCAGAAGATCAGCGAGGGTTCGATTTCGCTGAAGGACGGTGAAGCCCGGCGCCTCGACGGACCGACGGAGGTTGGCAGTGGTCTGGTGCGGCCTCAACCGGTGCCGCTGTCGCAGCTCATTGATGTCGTGAACGAGCGCTTCGGGACCGACTTCAACCAGGCGGATCAGCTTTTCTTTGACCAGATCGTCGAGGCGGCGATGGCCGACGACGGCTTGCGGCAGGCTGCCGCTGTCAATCCGGGCGACAAGTTCGAGCTGGTGTTCAAGAACCTGTTGGAGACCCTGTTCGTCGAGCGCATGGATCAGAACGAAGAGATCTTCGTGCGCTACATGAACGATGTGCCATTCCAGAAAATCGTGACTGCGTGGATGGCGTCCGAGGCGTACCGGCGGCTGCGGAGCGATACGGTAGCCGCTGGCCGAGAGATGGCGCCTCGGTCACTGCCGCCGCGGCTTCGTGTCATCGAGCCTACAGTGGATGAACGCTACGTGACCTGCGTGCCGCTCGTTCCGCTCAAGGCCGCCGCAGGTGCTTTCGGCGATCCGCAAGCTGTCCCTGATGAGGTGCTCGGGTGGGTGGCTTTCGCGACCCGGCATCGCCTGCGCCCCGGCATGTTCGTTGCTCAGGTCGTTGGCAAGTCCATGGAGCCAGCAATCCCTGACGGTGCGTACTGCCTGTTCCGCTCGCCGGTCGAGGGTACGCGGCAGGGAAGGACCGTTCTCGTCCAACTCCGGGACATCACCGATCCCGAGACGAGCCAGCGCTACACCGTCAAGCGCTACGAAAGCGAGAAGGCGACCGACGGAGATTCGTGGCGCCACACCAGGATCACTCTGAAACCCGCGAACCCGGCCTTCGATCCGATTGTCCTGAGCGGCGCGGACGACCAGCAGCTTCAGGTGATCGCGGAGTTCATCGAATCTCTGGGTGCGGCGAACTGATGTCCAAGATGGTCGGCTACCATCAGTTCCACGTGATGCGGGTGGCGGTAAGCGAGACGCGGCGCGCCAAAGCGCTCGCGACGACCATCGCCGAGGTTGCGAAGGGCAACAGCGTGATCCTCGCTTGGCAGCAGAAAGTTCAGGACGAAGGCAGAGGGACATGATGGTGGGCGAGAAAGCATGAACCGCATCCCTGTCAACCGAGAGTTGTTGACCTGGGCGCGTGAGCGCGCCGGGATGGATGCGCTCGAGCTGGCAGGGCGTTTCCCGAAGCTCGGCGAGTGGGAGGACGATACCTTGCTGCCGACCCTGCGGCAACTGGAGGAGTTCGCGCGCACGGTTCACGTCCCGATCGGCTATCTGTTCCTGCCGGCGCCGCCGCAAGAGGCGCTGCCGATCCCCGATTTCCGTACATTGGCCGATCGTGTCGTCGCCCGCCCCAGCCCGAATCTGCTGGACACGATTTACCTGTGCCAGCAGCGGCAGGACTGGTTCCGCGACTATGCCCGCGTGCACGCGCTGACGCCTCTGGGTTTTGTCGATAGTGTGCGAATACAGGACTCCCCGGAGCGCGTAGCCGAGGCGATGCGGCAGGCGCTCGCGCTTTCTGTCGAGGACCGGCAGCGGGTACCTACATGGACCGATGCGCTGCGCCAGCTCGCCGCCAAGGCCGAGGATGCCGGAGTGTTGGTGATGGCCAGCTCCATTCTCGGCAGCAACAGCCACCGCAGGCTGGATGTCGAGGAGTTTCTCGGCTTCGCGCTGGCAGATGATCTGGCGCCCCTCGTGTTCATCAATGCGGCAGACAGCAAGGCCGCGCAGATGTTCACCCTCGCCCATGAACTGGCACACCTGTGGTTGGGCGAGAGCGGCATTTCCAATCCGGTAGCCGGACAACTTCCGAAGCAGCGTGTGGAACGTTGGTGCAATGCGGTGGCAGCGGAATTCCTGGTGCCCTTGGCCGCATTGCGGCGCGAGCATCAGGCCGACGTCACGATAGCGGAAGAGATCCAGCGTCTCGCGCGCCTTTTCAAAGTCAGCACTTTGGTGGCGGTCCGTCGACTGTTCGATGCGCGTTTCATCGACCAGCACACCCTCTGGCAAAGCTATCGGGACGAGCTGGCCCGCATACGCGCGCTCGACCGAGGCGGTACCGGCGGCGGTGACTTTTACCGCACTCTGGGCGCGCGAACCGGCAGGCGCTTCGCGCGAGCGGTGCTCTCCAGCACGCTGGAAGGACAGACGCTATTTCAAGACGCCTTCCGCATGCTGGGCGTACGGAAGACGGCCGCGTTCTACCACGCGGCGCGGGAGCTGGGGGTGATGTTGTGACCTACCTGCTCGATGCCAAAGTCTTCATCCAGGCCAAGAACCTGCATTATGGGCTGGACTTCTGCCCTGCCTTCTGGGACTGGCTGATCGACAACGGCGCGGGCGGTCGCGTGTTCAGCATCGATAAAGTGGCGGATGAAATCGCCGCGGGCGCTGACGAGCTGAACGATTGGGTACGCGAACGTGGCCATGGTCTGTTTCTGAGAACTGGCGTCTCGGTCGCAGCACAGTTCGGCGCTGTCAGCACTTGGGTTACGCAGCAACAGGACGAACCGGCTGCCATCAGCACCTTCCTGCAGCTTGCCGACTTCTATCTGATTGCTCACGCCCTTGCGGACGGGCACGTCGTGGTGACGCACGAAGTGCCCGCCGACTCAGTCAAGCGCATCAAGATCCCCAACCTCTGCATCGGCTTGGGCATTTGATTCATGACACCCTATCAGATGCTGCGCCGCGAGCGCGCCCGCTTCGTACTGGGCCGAGGGGAACTGGTGACATGAGTTCCGGCTTCACCGAATCCGTCGTTGAGCAGCCCGTTCTCGCCTGGATCGAGAGCACCGGCTGGCGGATCCGTAACGGCACCGGGATCGCTCCTGGCAAGCCAGCGGCCAGGAGCGACGCCTATGGCCAGGTGGCTCTGGCCCGGCGGTCGCGCGAGTCGTTGTTGCCGCTCGCCTGCGGCGATGTGCGGTGCACCGCCGCTGCGAGGCTTACCGGGAGGACCCTGTAATGGCGGAGGCACCCAGCGGCGAAGTCCTCCTCTACGAGGCGCCCGACGGCGGCGTGCGCGTGGAGGTGAAGCTGGACCGCGATACTGTCTGGCTGACCCAGCAGCAGATGGCCGATCTGTTTGGGCGGGAGCGCTCTGTCGTGACCAAGCACATCCGCAATACGTTCCAGGAGGGCGAACTCGACCCGGCGGCAACCTGTGCAAAATTTGCACAGGTTCGAACCGAGGGCGCGCGCACCGTCTCCCGCGAGGTGGATCACTTCAACCTCGATGTGGTCATCTCTGTGGGGTACCGCGTCAAGTCCCTGCGTGGCACGCAGTTCCGGCTCTGGGCCACGCGCACGCTGCGCGACCACCTGGTGCAGGGCTATACCCTCAACCGCCAGCGCTTCGAGCACAACGCGCGCGAACTGGAAGCCGCACTCGCTTTGGTGCGCAAGGCCGCCGCCGGCGAAGCGCTGAGTACCGATCAGGGACGCGGGCTGGTCGATGTCATCGCCCGCTACACACAGACCTTCCTGCTCCTGCAGCGCTACGACGAGGGATTGCTGGTCGAGCCGCAGGGCATCGTCGGCGGCCTGTTGCCACCGGCGCTCGAAGCGCGTGCCGCCATCGTGCGTCTCAAGCGGGATCTGCTCGCGCGCGGCGAGGCGACCGAACTCTTCGGACGTGAGCGCGAGGACGGGCTGGCCGCCTTGCTCGGCAACCTCGACCAGAGCGTGTTCGGCGAACCGGCCTATCCGACGGTCGAAACCAAGGCCGCGCACCTGCTGTACTTCGTCATCAAGAATCGCCCCTTCTCGGATGGCAACAAGCGCATCGGCTCGTTCCTGTTCGTCGAGTTCCTGCACCGCAACGGGCGGCTGATCCGCAACGGCGAGGCCGTGATCAACGATGTCGGGCTGGCCGCGCTGGCGCTGCTGGTGGCCTAATCGGCACCGACGGACAAGGAGGTGATGATCCGGCTGGTGATGAACATGCTTGCGGAGCCGGTCACGTGAGCGGATTCACCGAATCCGTCGTCGAGCAGGCCGAGCTAGCGTGGCTTGAAAACGTCGGCTGGCGAGTTCGCAGTGGCGCCGGGATCGCCCCCGGCGAACCCGCTGCCGAGCGCGACGACTACGGGCAGGTCGTCCTTGGGCTGCGCCTGCACGATGCGCTCGCGCGGCTCAACCCGGCACTGCCGGCCGAGGCGCTGGACGATGCCTTCCGCAAGCTGACGCGGCCTGAAGGCGTCGACCCCGTCGTGCGCAACCGCGCGCTGCACCGCCTGCTGGTCGATGGCGTGACGGTCGAGTACCGCGACGCCGGCGGCAGCATTCGTGGCGCGCAGACACGGGTGATCGACTTCGACGACCCGGCAGGCAACGACTGGCTGGCGGTGAACCAGTTCAGCGTCGTCGAGAACAAGCACTCGCGGCGGCCGGATGTGCTGCTGTTCGTCAACGGCCTGCCGCTCGCCGTGTTGGAACTGAAGAATCCCGCCGCCGAGAACGCCACGATCTGGAGCGCCTTCCAGCAGCTCCAGACCTACGAGGCCGGGGTGCCGACGCTGTTCGCGCCGAACGCGCTGCTCGCGGTCTCCGACGGCGTGGAGGCGCGGGTGGGCACGCTCGGTGCCGGGCGCGAGTGGTTCAAGCCCTGGCGCACGATCACGGGCGAGACCCTGGCCGATGCGCACCTGCCCGAGTTGCAGGTGGTGATCGCGGGCCTGTGTGCGCCGCGGCGCTTTCTCGATCTGCTGCGCGACTTCATCGTCTTTGAGGACGACGGTGGTCGCATCGTCAAGAAGATGGCCGGCTACCACCAGTTCCACGCGGTGCAGGTCGCGGTCGGCGAGACGCTGCGCGCCGCGCAGTTGCAGCGCGCAGCGCAGCAGTTGCAGGCGGGGCAGGGCCGCTACGAGGCAGGTGGAAAGCCGGGCGGCCAGCCCGGCGACCGGCGCGTGGGCGTGGTGTGGCACACGCAGGGCTCGGGCAAAAGCCTGACGATGGCGTTCTACGCCGGACGAATCATCCGCGAGCCGGCGATGGAGAACCCGACGCTGGTCGTGCTCACCGACCGCAACGACCTCGACGACCAGCTCTTCGGCACCTTCTCGCGCTGCCGCGACCTGCTGCGCCAGCCGCCGATGCAGGCCGAGAGTCGGGCGCACCTGCGCGAGCTGTTGAGCGTGGCAGAGGGCGGGGTGGTGTTCACCACCATCCACAAGTTCTTCCCGGAAGAGAAGGGCGACCGCCACCCGATGCTCTCCGACCGGCGGAACATCGTCGTGATCGCCGACGAGGCGCATCGCAGCCAGTATGACTTCATCGACGGCTACGCGCGCCACATGCGCGACGCGCTGCCGCACGCCTCATTCATCGGCTTCACCGGCACGCCGATCGAGCTGACCGACGCCAACACGCGCGCGGTGTTCGGCGACTACATCAGCGTCTACGACATCCAGCGCGCCGTGCAGGACGGCGCCACGGTGCCGATCTACTACGAGAGCCGTCTGGCCAGGCTGGCGCTCGACGAGGCCGAGCGGCCGAAGATCGACCCTGGCTTCGAGGAGGCGACCGAAGGCGAGGAGGTCGAGCGCAAGGAAAGGCTCAAGACCAAGTGGGCGCAACTCGAGGCCGTGGTCGGCGCCGAGAGGCGGCTGGAGCTGTTGGCCAGAGACATCGTCGAACATTTCGAGAAACGGCTCGAGGTGCTGGAGGGCAAGGCGATGATCGTCTGCATGAGCCGACGCATCTGCGTCGAGCTGTATCGCGAGATCGTCAAGCTGCGGCCAGGGTGGGACGGCACCGACGACGACCGCGGCGCGCTCAAGGTGGTGATGACCGGGTCGGCCTCCGACCCGGCGAACTGGCAGCCGCACATCCGCAGCAAGCCGCGGCGCGAGGCGCTGGCCAATCGCTTCCGCGACCCGAAGGACCCGTTCAAGCTCGTCCTCGTGCGCGACATGTGGCTCACCGGCTTCGACGCGCCGAGCCTGCATACCATGTACATCGACAAGCCAATGCGTGGGCACGGTCTGATGCAGGCGATCACACGTGTCAACCGCGTGTTCAGGGACAAGCCCGGCGGGCTGGTGGTGGACTACCTGGGCCTCGCGCAGGAGCTGAAGGAGGCGCTGGCGACGTACACCGAGAGCGGTGGCACCGGGCGCACGGCGCTGGACCAGGACGAAGCGGTCGCCGTGATGCTGGAGAAGTACGAGGTCTGCTGCAGCCTCTTCCACGGTTTCGACTGGTCTCACTGGACGACCGGCACGCCGCAGCAGCGGCTGGGCCTGCTGCCGCTCGCGCAGGAGCACATCCTGGCGCAGGAGAACGGCAAGGAACGGTGCGTCGGCGCGGTGCGTGAGCTGTTGCAGGCCTTCGCGCTGGCGGTGCCGCACACCGAGGCGCTGCGCATCCGCGACGACGTGGCGTTCTTCCAGGCGGTACGGGCCGTCCTCGCCAAGCGCGCACCTGGCGACGCACGGCCCGAGGAGGACATCGAGCACGCGGTGCGGCAGATCATCTCGCGCGCGGTGGCGCCGGAGGGCGTGATCGACATCTTCGCCGCGGCAGGGCTCACCAAGCCCGACATCTCGATCCTCTCCGAGGAGTTCCTCGCTGAGGTGCGCGGGATGCCGCAGCGCAACCTGGCGGTCGAATTGCTGGCGAAGTTGCTGCAGGGCGAACTGGCCACGCGGCGGCGCAAGAACGTCGTCCAGGCGCGCTCGTTCGCCGAGATGCTGGAGCAGACGATCCGCCGCTACCAGAATCGGGCGATCGAAGCGGCGCAGGTCATCGAGGAACTGATCGGGCTGGCCATGGAGATGCGCGAGGCGCACGCACGCGGCAGGGCGCTGCGGCTCTCCGAGGACGAAATGGCGTTCTACGACGCGCTGGAAACCAACGACAGCGCCGTGAAGGTGCTCGGCGACGAAACGCTGCGCACGATCGCGCAGGAGCTGGTGAAGACCGTGCGCGCCAATGTGACCATCGACTGGACGCTGCGCGAGAACGTCCGCGCGCAATTGCGCGTGCTGGTGAAGCGGATTCTCAGGCGCTACGGCTATCCGCCGGACAAGCAGGAGAAGGCAACGTCAACCGTGCTGGAGCAGGCCGCTCTGCTCTCGGCGGAATGGGCGGCGGTGTGAGCGAAGCCCCCAGGAGTCAGAATTCCGGGACGGTAAAGTGGAGCCCTCTTGCCTGCGTGCGACTCAGATGTTCTCGGGTTCCTGCATCCACGCCGGGATGTCGCGCTGGCCGTGCAGCACGCGCCAGACATCGATGTGTTGCGGGCGCTCGATGTAGAACACAAGGTAGGGACAGCGTGCCAGCGGCCAGAAACGCAGGCCGGGCAGGTTCAATTCGTGGGCGTAGCGCGGCGATCCGGTAGCCGGATGGCGAGCGATGTGCGCATAGGCTTGCTCGACGGCATCAATGAAGCCGAGCGCTGCTTGCTCAGCGTCTTCGCTGAGGAAGTAGGCAATCGCGTCATCAACGTCCCGGTTGGCCAGTTCACGCGGTACCACTGGCTTGGCCGTCACCCGTGCGCGCCGTCCTTGGCCGCCTTGCGCACCCGATCACGCAGCCCCTCAAAGTAGGCAGGATCGGCCGGGGCTACCGGTGCAGACGCCGCGCCCGCGAGCAGGAGGCCGCGCAGTTGCAGGCGATCCTGATCCTTGCGAATCAGTTCGCGCACGTACTCGCTGCTCGTGCCGTAGCCGCCTTGATTGACCTGCTCATCGACGAAGGACTTGAGTGCGTCAGGTAGGGATATGTTCATCGTGCTCATGGGTCGAGATTAGACGCCTTGACAAAATTTGGCAAGAGCGATGCGTCGTGCCTGAGCAGCTTGACCAACCATGGCGAATTCCAGGCATTGCCATCGCCAACCGTCCAGGCCCTCAGTGATCTAATCCTTGAGTTTGACCGACTGGAATTCGCCCCCGGCGAAGAGGCGCAGCTCGAATGTGGCGAAGGGGCTCTGACGCTTCACCCCTGTACCGAGCGCTATCGCCGGCCGCGTCTGTTTGTCATGACCCTGCGCTATTCCCGGCGTAGCTTTCGGCGGGTGGTCTGGACGTCCAGCCAGGAAGCCTGGGCCAGACTGCACGAGCAGGCCTGGCGGTATTTCGGCGGCAGCAGCCAGTACGTGGTACTCGACAACCTGAAGGAAGGGGTCATCAAACCCGACCTGTACGAGCCGCAGCTCAACCCGGTCTACGCGGCCGTGCTCGCGCATTACGGCGTCGTGGCCGACCGCTGGACGAGCCCGGTTTCCCGCGACACTGGTGCATCCTTGCGAAAACCCGCACAACCGGTCCTCACCCGCCCGGCTGCCGCCAGCGTTCGGCAGCGCGGTCGTCCGCCTCGCGCGCCTCGACCCAACGCGCCCCTTCCGGAGTCAGCTCTCGTTTCCAGAACGGCGCCCGCGTCTTCAGGTAGTCCATGATGAACGCGCAGGCGGCGAAGGCTTCCGCGCGGTGCGCCGCGGCAACGGCCACGAGGACGATCTGGTCGGTGGGCAGCAGACGGCCGACGCGATGGATCACCAGGACGTCGATCAGCGACCAGCGCTGCAGCGCCTCGCCGACGATCGCCGCCAGTGCCTTCTCGGTCATGCCGGGGTAGTGTTCGAGGTGCATCTCGCTGACGCCAGCGCCGCCGCTGACATCGCGCACGAGGCCGACGAAGGATGCCAGCGCGCCGATGCGCGGGTCCGCGCGGCGCAGGGCAGCGAGTTCGCTGCCGACGTCGAAGTCGGCTTCCTGGATCCGCACGTGCATCCGCTCAGCCCCCGGTGACCGGCGGGAAGAAGGCCACCTCGTCGCCATCGGCGATCGGCGAATCGAGCGCCACCATCTGCTGATTGACCGCGCAGCGCAGGTTCGCGATCCGCGCCAACCCCTCCCAGGCGCCACCGCGCTGGCCGAGATGGCGAAGCAGCCCGGCGACATCGGCGACGCCGGCGGGCAGGACCAGTTCCTCGGCGGCCCGGCCGACGCGCTCGCGCACCGAAGCAAAGTACAGAATGGTCAGCATCAGCGCCTCCACGTTTCAGTCGAGCAAGGCCGAAAACGGCATGAAGGAGACCGCATCGCCGCGTCGGATCACCTGCTGTGGCGCGTTGTCGACCAGGCCATCAGCCCACACGGACGAGGTCAGGACGCCCGAACCCTGGTTGTCGAACAGCTCGACGCCACCGCCGGCGTTGCTCCGCACGCGCAGGAACTCGCGCCGGGCGTCCGGGAATGGCCAGTCGAAATCGGCGTGCAGCCGGTAGCTGGCCGGCGCCACCTGCCGCGCCCCCTGCATGCGCAGGAGCAGCGGGCGCACCAGCATGACGAAGGTGACCAGGCACGAGACCGGGTTGCCCGGCAGCCCGACGAAGGGGATCTCGCGCCCGTCCGTGGCGAGATGGCCGAAAGCCAGCGGTTTGCCCGGCTTGATGGCGATCTTCCACATTTCGAGCCTGCCGGCCAGTTCGACCGCCGCGCGGACGTGATCCTCCTCGCCAACCGAGACGCCGCCGGACGAAATCACGAGGTCATTGTCGCTGGCCGCTGCCCGCAGGGCCGCCTGCGTCGCCGGCAGGGAGTCGGCGACTGCGCCGGCATCGTGCACGATGCAGCCGAGTCGCTCGAGCAGCGCCGCCAGAAGGAAGCGGTTGGTGTTGTAGATCGCCCCCGGCGGCAGCGTCTCGCCGGGCATCCGCAGTTCGTTGCCCGTGCACAGCACCGCCACCCGCAGGCGGCGGAACACCGGCAGCGAGGCGATGCCGACCGACGCCGCCAGCGCCGTGTCCTGCGGCCGCAGCCGCTGGCCGCAGGCGAGGATCTCGCTGCCGGCGGCGATGTCGCTGCCGGCGCGGCGAATGTGTTCGCCGCTGCGCGGCAGGTGGTTGATGCGCACCGCGGCAGCTTCGTGTTCGCAGAGTTCCTGCATCACGACCGCATCGACCCCCGGCGGGATCGGCGCGCCGGTGAAGATGCGCGCGGCGCTTCCCGGCTGCAGCCGGCTGCCGACGCTGCCGGCGGGAATGCGCTGCGTCACCGGCAGGCAGGTCCCGACGCGCGGCACGTCGGCCACCGCGACGGCATAGCCATCCATCGCCGAATTGTCGAGCGGCGGCGCATCGACGGTTGCCGTCTGCGCCTGCGCGAGGACCCGCCGATCGGCGTGCCGCGTCGACAGCGATTCGACTTCGGCGACCGCCGGTGCTGCGGCAAGGAGGCGGGCAAGAGCTTCTTCAAAGGACAGCATCGGCTTCCCCGGTGAGTTGAAGATGATCGAGGATGAACGTGACGATCGTCGGCACGTCGTTCAGGTCGAGCCAGCAGAGCCCGGCCGGCAGCTCCGCCGGCGCTGCCTGGTCGGAGGCGACGGCAACGATCTGCCGCTGCTGTGGCCAGAGCGCTGGCTTGCCGTTGGCCGGCCGATGGACCTCGAGCCGGGGAATCGCCTCGTGCTTGAAACCCTCGACGAGTAGCACATCACAGGGCGAGAAACGGGTCGCGTATTCGGCGAGCGTCGGCTCGCGCGCACCGCGCAGTTCGTGCATCAGTACCCAGCGCGAAGCGTTGGCGAGCAGCACTTCGCCGGCGCCGGCCAAGCGGTGGCGAAACGAGTCCTTGCCCGGACGATCGATGTCGAAATCATGATGCGCGTGCTTGAGCACCGAGGTCCGCAGGCCACGCCCGATCATCTGCGGCAGCATGCGCTCGATCAGCGTCGTCTTGCCGGCACCTGAGTAGCCGGTGATGCCGAAGATCTTCATCGGCGATGGGCGCCGCCGGGCTGCCCGGGAACCGCAAGGACCGCGGCAAAGCCGCCACCCGGAGTGCGGAAGTTGGTCGTCTGGCCACGGTAGAGGCGCGCCGAAACAAGTTGCACGGCACCCCGGTAGACGTAGTTGCGCAGGTCGAGCTTGAAATCCTGCTCGACCCCGTCGATCAGCAGCCGGCGCTCGGACGGGCTGACGACGGCCTGTGCGACGTAGCCGCCGCGCGCGAGTTCGGCGAACACCCGCCGCGTCAGCTTGTCGCCGCGATACGCCGCCTTGCTGCCGAAACCGGCGACCGGTTTGAAGAACCACTGCCGGCGGCTGGTCCAGAAAGCCTCGGCGTTGCGCGGCGTGACTTCCTCGGTACGTGGAATGCTGCTCGCCAGCAGCTCGCGATCGCTGTCGCCAACGCCGATCGCCTGCAGCCATTCCTGGTCGCCGAGCGCCAGCAGATTGCGCTTGTCGGCATACAGGGCATGCGTCCGCGGATGCGGCGTGAGGACGACGGCGTCGGCCAGATAGGCCTGCAGCAGACTGTCGTTGCCTGGCTCGGCGAGGGCGAAGTCGGTCAGCCGGTTGTAGACCAGGTCGACGACCTCGCCACGGCAGCGCAGCCGCTCGCCGTCGTACGACAGTTCGGCGGCATCGGCGACCAGCGCCTCGATGCCATTGGCAGCAAAGAGCTGGCGAAAGAGCTCGAACTCCGGCGCCAGGTATTGCTCGGCGGGCGCCTCGTCGACAATCGCCACGCGCGCCAGCGGCCGGACGGCAGCCGCGGCTGGCTGCGCCAGCCGCCACTCGTTGCGGAACATGTCGAGAAAGCAGCGTTCGAGCGGAACGGACGGCGGCATCATCTGCGCCACCGGTACACAACACGCCCGTTGTGCGCGCAGCAGACGGGAATTCAGCAGCGCGCCGCCGGCATTCGAATTGATCTCGATGAGTTGCGGACCCTGCGGACCGAGGTGGAAATCGTAGCCCAGGAAGACGCCGGCGGCGGCCGGCGAATGCTGCGCCACCGCCGGTGCGTGGGCGAGCACCCGCTGCCGGTACGCGGGCAGGGCCACCACCCGTTCGACGGCGGCGATCGTCCTCGCCATCCGCTCGAGATGCACTTCGCTGACGAAGACCATGCTGTCGGCAAACAGGTGTGGTCGACTCGCCAGCCATTCGTCCACCGGCGCGCCGCGGTCACTGGCTGCGAGTTCACGCCGCAGCGACTCGTGATCGACCGAGATGCACGCGCAACCGCGATTCAGCAGCTCCGCCGTGGCACGGCAGTCAGCCGGCAGGAGTTCGATCAGCGCTGGCGGCAGTTGCGCGTTCATCGACCGGCGGACTCCGGCGCGGCGCTGAAGAAGGCCACGGCATCGGCCAGCTCACGCGTTCGCTGCATCGGTGGCAGGCTGCGCCAGATGCGCTTGCCGTAGGTCTTGGCGATCAGGCGCGGATCGCAGATCATCAGCACGCCGCGATCGGTCTCGTCGCGAATCAGCCGGCCTGCCCCCTGCTTGACGTTGATCACGACCCGTGGCAACTGGTACTCGAGAAAGGCGTTGCGGCCTTCGCTGCGCATTCTCTCGATGCGCGCCGACAGCACCGGGTCGTCCGGTGGTGCGAACGGCAGCTTGTCGATGACCACCAGCGACAGCGCTTCGCCGCGCACATCCACGCCTTCCCAGAAGCTCTGGCTGCCGATGAGGATGGCGTTGCCGAGACGGCGAAAGCGCTCGAGCAATTCGTTCTTGCCCTGCTCGCCCTGCAGCAGCAGCGGCAGCTCGAGCCCGTCGCGCGCCAGCCGGTCGGCGAGCAGTTCGTGTACCCGGCGCATCGCCCGCAGCGAGGTACACAGGAAGAAGGCGCGTCCGCCGCTCGCCCGCAGCACCGGCCACGCTGCGCCGACGACCGCCTCGGCATAGTCGGCGCTGTTCGGGTCGGGCAGATTGCGCGGCGCGTAGAGCAGCGCCTGTCGCGGGTAATCGAACGGACTCTCCCAGCGCGCCGAAGCGGCATCGACCAATCCCATCTCGGAGCAGTAGTGGCCGAAGTCGTTCTGCACGGCGAGCGTCGCCGAGGTGAAGATCCAGGCCCGCGGATGCCCGCTCATCTGCTTCTGCATGATGCCGGCGATCGCCAGCGGCGTTGCGTTGAGCTGCAGCGCGTGCGTGTAGGTTTCCGCCCAACGGACGAAGTCTTCGTTGCTGCCGCTCTGCCACGCTTGCAGGCGCTGCAACAGCTCGCTCGCGCGGCGCCAGCAGTTGTCGAGCCCCTCACCGCGCTGCGCCTGCGTCTCGAGCAGACCGGCCAGTGCCTCGACGGCAGCGATCACGGTCGCCAGAGCGTCGGCAAACCCGGGCCGTGCGGCGAGCTGCGGCAACGAGCAACGCGCCGGCTCGAGCGGCAGCGTCAGTCGCAGGTCGCGGACGTCCTTCTCCAGGCGGCTGCACAGGCGCGGCAGGTCGAGGCAGTCGCGGGCCGCCGCCAACCCTTCGCTCTGCGCGTCACGAGCAAGCTCGAGGAGCTGCGCGGTCGATACGCTTTCACCGAAGAACAGGCTGGCGACTTCGGGCAACTGGTGGGCCTCATCGAAGATCACCGTGTTGCACGCCGGCAGAAGTTCCGCCGTGCCTTCGTCGCGCAGCATCACGTCGGCGAAGAAGAGGTGATGGTTGACCACCACCAGGTCGGCCGCCAGCGCCTCACGGCGGGCGGCGAGGACGAAGCACTCCTTGTGTTGCGGACATTCCTGGCCCAGGCAGTTGTCGCGTGTCGAGGTGACCATCGGCCACACCGTCGCGTTCTCGGGAACGTCGACACATTCGGCCTTGTCGCCACTGCGGGTCGTGCGGGCAAACCGGGCGATGCGCTGCGCCAAGGCAGCGTCCTCGCGCGTGAGAAAGCGGCCATCGGCGAGCGAGCGCGCGAGATGATGGTGGCAGAGGTAGTTGGCGCGTCCCTTGAGCAGGGCAACCTTGACCGGCAGACCCAGAGCCTTGCGGATCGTCGGAATGTCGCGCGCGAAGAGCTGGTCCTGCAGGTTTCTGGTACCGGTCGAGACGATCACCTTGCCGCCCGCGAGCAAGGCCGGAACGAGGTAGGCATAGGTCTTGCCGGTACCGGTGCCGGCTTCGGCGACGAGCACGCGGTTGCCCGCCATGGCGGCGGCGATGCTTTCGGCGAGTTCGAGCTGCTGCTGCCGCGGGCGATAACCGGGAACCGCCGCGGCGAGCGGCCCGGAGGCGGAGAAGACTTCGGCGAGCAAGGCGGTCATTGACGGTTCGTCGGGGGCAGCGAGCATGCTACCAGAAGCCGGCGCGCGCAGCCGCAAAACGCACCACCGCCAGACGAAGAGCGTCCGCCGCGCGGGAGCAAGCAGATCCTAAGGACCGGCCTTCTGCAGCAGCTCGCGCAGAAAGCGCACCGGGATGGCGAAGCTGATTCCCGACGGCTTGCTGAGAACCGACTCCTTGTTCTCCTTGACGAAGACCATGTTGATGACGCCGAGGACCTCGCCGCGGCCGACCTCATAGAGCGGACCGCCGCTGTTGCCGGGGTACGCCGTCGCATCGAGCTGGTAGATGTCGAAGCTGCCTTCCCTGATCTGCTGCACCACGCGGGCGTTGAGTTCACGTGCATTGGCCCCCGGCAGGACGATCGGCGTGATCGCCGAGATGATACCGCGGTGAGTGACCGGCGACAGGCCCAGCGCGCCGCCGATCGGGAAGCCGGTAAAGGCGACCGACTGCCCTTCGCGCACCGGTTCCGCGTCGTGCAGGGTCAACGCCGGCAGCAGCGGGCCGTCGATGCGCAGCAGCGCGAGATCGCGGCCCTTGTCCACTGCGACGACTCTGGCCGGCCGCTGCTGCGCCTTGGCGCCGGCCAGGCGAACAATGATCACCAGCTTCTCGCCTGCCACCTCGTCGATTGCTGCCTGGATCACGTGCGCGTTGGTCGCCACGGTGCGCCCGTCGCTGACGACGAAACCCGTTCCGCGCATGACGAACTGCGGGCTGCGGGTCACCTGATGCGTCCCGACGACGACCACCGACGGTTTGACGCGCTCGATCACATCGGGCAAGTCTGCCGTCGCCGTGCCGGCCAGTGCCAGCACGCCGACGATCACGGTGGCGATCGCCAGCAGCCTGCGCACGACCTGCACCCTAGACGCCCCGGATCGAACGGATGCGCGGCAACTCCGGCGACGGCGTCGTCACCTTCGCGTCGTAGGGATGATCGTCGCGCTTGAAGATGCCGATGATCCGCTTCACGTAGCCCTGTGTCTCGGCATAGGGCGGCACGCCGCGATAGCGATTGACCGCACCCTCCCCGGCATTGTAGGCGGCAGCAACCAGACTGACGTCACCTTCGAAATAGGCCAGCAGCCAGCGCAGGTAAGCCAGTCCGCCGCGCAGGTTCTGCTCCGGATCGAAAGGCTGCTTGACGTTGAAGCGTGCCGCGGTATCGGGAATCAGCTGCATCAACCCCTGCGCATTCTTGTTCGACAGCGCCGACGGATTGAAATTGGATTCGGTGCGGATCACCGCCAGCGCCAAGCGCGGACTGACGCCGTACTCCGGCGCCAACTGCTGCACGAGACCGACGACCTTTTTCTGCAGCTCGGTACTCGGCACGATGACGTCCTTGCCGTCATCGAGGAAAGCGACGTTGCGCATGCAGTCGGGAACCGCCGCCGCGGGCTCGCCGACGAAGCGCTGCATCCTCTGTGACTGCTCGTGTCCCTGCCTGGCCGCCAGGGCAAAGAAGAACGCTGCCCGAGAGTCGTCACGCTCGATGCCACGGCCATTGGCATACATCCAGCCGAGGTTGAACTGCGCCTCCGGATCACCCAGCCGGGCGCCCTCGCAATAGAGCGTGACCGCGCGCGCGTAATCCCGCGGCACCCCCTCGCCATGCTCGTGCGCCAGCGCCTCCTTGCGCAGCGCCAGGCGACGCTCGGCTTCGGACTCCTTCGGGACGCCCCCGGCAGCGGCGGCAAAGGATGGCACGGCAAAGCTCAGCAAACCGCAGAAAAGGATCGCGCCGTGGCGCATCAGGGCAGAACAGCGAAGACAGGAAGCTTTCATCAATGAACTCCAGCGGCCACGCCAAAACGTGACACGTACCACGGCATCGCCACCCGGACCCCCTCCTCGATCCGGTGGCTGGGAACATAGCCAAGCAGGCGCCTGGCCTTCGAAATGTCGGCGCGTGAGTGGCGAACATCGCCTGGCCGGAAATCACTGTGCACCGGTTGCACCTGACGCACCCCGGGGCAGAAGTCGAGCAAGGCCTCACGCAGAATGTCGAAAAGCCGGTTCAACGATGTACGGTCGTCGACGGCGACGTTGTACACCTGATTCACTGCCGCCGGATCGTCGCTCGTCGCCGCCAGCAGGTTCGCCTGCACGGCGTTGTCGACGAAACAGAAATCGCGACTGGTCTCGCCGTCACCGTTGATCGTCACGACGTCGCCGAGCAGCATCGCACGTGTCCAGCGGGGGATCACGGCGGCGTAGGCGCCGTCCGGATCCTGACGCGCACCGAAGACGTTGAAATAGCGCAGGCCGATCGATGGCAAGCCGTAACAGCGCGCGAAGACGTCCGCGTACAGCTCGTTGACCAGCTTGGTAACGGCGTACGGCGAGAGCGGCCGGCCAATCTGGTCCTCGACCTTGGGCAGGGCCTGGTGGTCACCGTAGGTCGAACTCGACGCCGCATAGACGAAGCGCTGCACACCGGCATCGCGGGCGGCAACCAGCATGTTGAGGAAACCGTCGACGTTGGTGGCGTTGGTCGCCAGCGGATTCGCCAGCGAGCGCGGCACTGAACCGAGCGCCGCCTGATGGAGGACGAACTCAACGCCGTGGCAGGCGTCGCGGCAGGCATCGGGATCGCGGATGTCAGCCTCGATGAAGCGATGCCGGCGCCAGTGGTCGGCGCCAACCAGCGCCTGCACCTCTTGCAGATTCCGCCGGTGGCCGGTGGCGAAGTTGTCCATCCCGACCACCGTCTGGCCGAGCCGGAGCAGCGCCTCGACGAGATGCGAGCCGATGAATCCGGCACTGCCCGTCACCAGCCAGCGCGCCGAGCGCTGCTGCAGCCGCTCGGCGAGCGGCGCCAGCGCCGGATCCGCGATGCAGCTCAGAGACGCCACACGCTCACCCCGTGCGCCACCAGTTGCGCCTCGTTGAACATGCTCTTGACGTCCGTCAGTACGCCGCCCGGCTGCAACTTGGCAACGACATCGGTCAGCGGACGCTCGCGGAACTGGCGGTGGGCAACCGCAGCGACGATCGCCGCCGCTGCCGGCAGCTCATCCCACGGCGTCAACTCGACACCGTACTCGTGCAGAGCCTCGGCAGCGTCGGCGACCGGCTCATGCACGACAACCCGCGCACCGTAGGACTCGAGTTCGCGGATGACGTCGATGACGCGCGAGTTGCGCAGATCGGGACAGTCTTCCTTGAAGGTCAGGCCGAGAATGACGATCGGCGCCCCCTTGACCTGCCAGCCGCTGCGGATCATCTGCTTGACCGTCTGCTCGGCGATGAACTTGCCCATGCCGTCGTTGATCCGCCGCCCGGCATTGATCACCTGCGGGTGATAGCCGAGCATCTCCGCCTTGTGCGTCAGGTAATAGGGATCGACGCCGATGCAGTGACCGCCGACGAGTCCCGGCCGGAAGGGGAGAAAATTCCACTTGCTGCCGGCCGCCTCGAGAACCTCGACGGTGTCGATGCCGATGCGATCGAAGATGATCGCCAGCTCGTTCATCAGGGCGATGTTCAGGTCACGCTGGGTGTTCTCGATGACCTTGGCAGCCTCGGCGACCTTGATGCTCGATGCCGGAAAGACGCCGGCAGTGATGACGCTGGCGTACATCTGACGAACCCGCTCGAGGGTTTCCGGGGTATCGCCGGAGACGACCTTGACGATCTTCGTCAGCGTCCGCTCCTTGTCGCCCGGATTGATGCGTTCGGGCGAGTAACCGACGAAGAAATCCTCCTTCCATTTCATTCCGGAGCACTTCTCGATGATCGGAATGCAGACCTCCTCGGTCGCCCCCGGATAGACCGTCGACTCGAAGACCACGGTGGCACCCCGCTTGAGGTTTCTGCCGACCGCTTCCGACGAGCCGATCAGCGGCCCGAAGTCGGGTTGATGCGCCGCGTCGACCGGTGTCGGCACGGCAACGATGACAAAGTCCGCCGCTGCCAGTGCAGCCGGATCATTGCCGACTTCCAGGTGAATCGCCGCCTTGAGGTCGGCACTGCTCACTTCGCCCGTCGGATCGACATGGCGGCGATACTGCGCCACCTTGCTTGCCGACAGATCGTAACCGATCGTCCGCATCTTCTTGCCAAACTCGACGGCGAGAGGCAGACCGACGTAACCCAGACCCACCACAGCAACAATAGTCATGAACACTCCATTTCAGTTGGTTCTCCTGCCACGGATGCCGGCAGCCGGCAGCCCTCGCGGCTACAGCCCTTTCTGCAACTCCGCCACCTCGGCCTGCGCCGGGAACTTGTCGCCGAGTTTCGCGACTTCATCGAGTTGCTTCTTGGCCTCGCTCTTCTGACCCGCCTTGATCAGCGCCCGCGCATAGTTGAGGCGAATCACCGCGGCCTGCGGCGCCAGTTCCAGCGCCTGGCGGAACAGCTCGAACGCCCGCTGCGTCTCGCCCTTCTCCATCAGCAGCACCGCCAGGGTATCCATCTGTGCCGGCTGGTTGGGCGCCAGCCTGTTCGCCTTCTCGGCATACTCCATCGCCTTCGGATCCTTGATCTGAGCGCCAACCCACGCCAGATTGTTGAGCACGATCGCGTTTTCGGGCTGGGCCTCGAGCAGCACGCGGTAGTGCCGGGCAGCACTCGCATAATCCTTGCGGGCAGTGGCGTGACCGGCCAGATAGAAGCGAAAGCGCGTGTCCTTGGCATGCTCCTTCAGCCAGCCGGCAGCGAAAGTGTCGGCCTCTGCCGTACTGCCGCTGTTGGCCAGCGCGAGATGGAGTTTGGCCGCCAGGTCAGGGCCGCCAGCCTCCTTGAGCCCAAGCCGGTAGGCGGCAATGGCTGCCGGCCAGTTTTTCAGCGAAGCCTGCGCGTCGCCCTCGAAGAGGTAGCCGACCGCCTCTTTCGGGCGCTGTTTCTGGACTTCCTTGGCCATCGCCAGTGCTTCGGCAGGCCGCCCGGCGTCGAGCTCGAGCATCATGACCCCGCGCTGCGCCTCGAGCGAATTCGGCTGTACCTTGAGCGCCTTTCTGAGGTTCTCCAGGGCAGCAGGCTTGTTCTTGGCCACCACTTCGATCTCTGCCATCCGCAGATAGGGCAACGGCAGATCGGGTTTCAGTGCGGCAAGTTTGCCATAGGTCGCCAGGGCCTGATTGTAGTCCTGCGCCGCCTGCTGGGCGCGTCCGGCGGCGTCGAGGATCTCGGGTCGTTCGGGCAGCGCGGCAACCGCATCCTGGGCGGCGGCGAGCGCGCTCTTGACCTCGTTCTTGCCCAGGTAGAGACCGATCAGTGCCAGCCGTGGTGCCGACTCCTGCGGATTGGCCGCGATCGCCCGGTTGATCAGGGTGGCAACTTCCTCGGTGGTGCCGCCGGTTCTGGAGCGCAATTCGGCCAACGCGAGGAATCCCTGCGTGCTCTTCGGATCCTTGGCGACAACCGCCTCGAAGCGCTTCTTCGCCTCCTCGGGTTTCTTGTCCGCCATGTCAAGACTGGCCAGGTTGGCTGCTGCCGGGAAGTACGCGGCGTTCAGCGCGAGTGCCTGCTCGAAGCTCTTGCGTGCGCCCGCGAGATCGCGTTTGCCGAGCAGGGCCGTGCCGCGCAGGTTGTACACCAGCGGGTTCTCCGGTTGCTTCTTCTCCAGGGCGGCGATCGCCTTCAGCGCCGGGTCGAACGCGCGCCGCTGCAGATGCGCTGTGATCAGTGCCAGATCGGCGCGATTGCCGGGGTCGGCGGCCGCCACCTGCTCGAGGTCGCGGAAGGCCGTGTCGGTGTCGCCGCGGGCCATATTGACCATTGCCAGCGAGGTCCGCTTGCCGGCATTCTGGGGATCGAGTGCCGCCGCCTTGGCAAAGAAGGCGCCGGCCTTGTCGACCTGGCCGTTCTGCAGAAACACCTGTCCGGCCAGCGCCAGCATGTTTGAATCCTGGTCGATCTTGCCGAGCACCGGCTCGATCAGCGGCAGGGCTTTCGCCGGCTGCCCGTTGCGCAGGTAACTGGCGATCAAGACGCGGCGGGCGATGCCCAGTTCGGGCGTTTTCGGCAGCGCCTTCAGGAGGTAGTCCTCCGCCTGCGGATAGGCCTTGAGTTCGTACTCGATCAGGCCGGCCAGTTGCAGACCGAGCGGGTTCTCCGGAACGACGCGCAGCATCAGCAGGACGGCGTCGCGCGCAGCAGGATAGTCCTTCTTCTGATACGCCAGCATCGCCGTCAGATAGTGCGTCTGCGGATGATTGGCGGCGAACTGCTTGATCGTCGCCAGTTGCTGGGCGGCGGCATCGAGCTGGTTCTCCGCCAGTTGCAGCCGCATGATCGCCGCGTGCGCCGCGAGGTAGTCCGGCTTCACCTCGACCGCCTTGCGGTAGGCCGCCATCGCCGCGGCGGCATCGCCCTGGGCCAGCAGCAGGTCACCCTTGAGCTGCCAGGCTTCGTACAGCCTCGGCGAGTCCTGCAGCCCGCGGTCGAGGATCGCCAGCGCCCCGGGCAGATCGCCGCCGGTGGCTTTCAGTCGCGCCTCGCCGATCAGCGCCGGCGCATAACCCGGCTGCGCCGCCAGCGCCGCTGCATAGGCTGCTTCCGCCTGCTGCGGCTTGTCCTGCAGCAGATAGGCCTGGCCAATCGATGTCTGCAGGTCAGCCCTGGCTTCGGCCGTGGTGAGCGGGGCGCTGGCCAGATCCTTGATCACCTTGTCGCCCTGGCCCATCATCAGCAGCGTACGGGCAAGCAAAGGGGTGGTCTGTTCGGCCGAATAGTTGAGCTCCTGCGCCTTGCGCAGCTCGACCTCGGCGCCAGCCGGATCGCCGCCCGAGAGCAGCGCCCTGGCCAGCAGGAAACGGGCTTCGGCGAGTTGCTGATCCTGCTGCAGGGCGTTCTTGAGGTGGATCACCGCCGTCTTGTGGTCGTTCTTCTGCAGCGCTTCCTTCGCCTGGTTCAGCAGATCCGCAGGCTTCTCGCCACCACCACAGCCGACCACGAGTAGAGCAGCCAGCAGCGCCGAGGCGGTCGCCCTGCGCAGCGCATGCACCGAGTTACGAGTATTCATGAAGTTCCCTCTGAGTCGAAAAGCTTGCCCGAAAAACGTCCTGTTCGCGGTATCACTTGAGTCCAAACCTGTGCATCATATCGTACAGCGTCGGACGGCTGACACCGAGCAACTCGGCGGCCCTGACGACGTTGCCATCCGCACGCGCCAGCGCAGCGATGGTGACCCGTTTCTCGGCCTCGTCACGAGCGTTCCGCAGGTCGAGCACGGTTTCCTCGGCCTGCACGCCGCTGAGGACACCGATGTCGGCGGCGGTGATCTGATTCCCATCAGCCATGATCACCGCCCGCTTGATGCAGTTCTCGAGTTCGCGCACGTTGCCCGGCCAGGCGTGTGCTTCGATCGCACGCAGGGCATCCTCGCGCAAGCTCATCGCGCCACGTGCGTTCTCGGCGGCGAAACGCCGCACAAAGACATGGGCAAGCAGCGAGGCATCGCCCGTGCGGGAACGCAGCGGCGGTATGTTCACGACGATTTCCGCCAGACGATAAAACAGATCCTCGCGGAAACGACCCTCGCTGATCAGGTTCTGCAGATTCTGGTGCGTCGCGCAGACGATGCGGACGTTGACCGGGATCTCCTGGCGGCCGCCAATCCGCTCGATCACCCGCTCCTGCAGGAATCGCAGCAGCTTTGCCTGCAGGTTGTGCGGCAGATCACCGATCTCGTCGAGCATCAGCGTACCGTTGTGGGCCGTCTCGATCTTGCCCGGCGTCGTCTTGCCGGCACCCGTAAAGGCCCCCTTCTCGTAGCCGAAGAGCTCGCTCTCCAGGAGGTTGTCGGGAATCGCCGCGCAGTTGATGGCAACGAAGCGCTCGCGACGCCGCGGCGACGACTCGTGCAGCCCACGCGCGAGCAACTCCTTGCCGGTACCGCTCTCACCGAGCAGCAGCACGGTCGCATCGGTGACTCCGACGCGCTCGATCGTCCGGCAGACGCGCAGCAGATCCGGGTCGCGGGTGATCATCCCCGACATCGCATCCGGCTGCTGCATCGCCTGCAGCCTTTCGTTCTCCTTTTGCAGTTCGTGCAGCCGGTAAGCCCGCTGGATCGTCAGGCCGAGCATTTCGACCTCGAACGGCTTGGCGAAGAAGTCATAGGCACCGAGGGCGATCGCGCGCAGGGCGTTCGCCCGGTCGTTCTGGCCGGTGAGCACGATGACCTTGGTATCGGGTGCCACGCTCAGGATCTCCTCGAGGAGCTTGAAGCCTTCGGACACCGAGTCCGGGTCGGGCGGCAGGCCCAGATCCATGGTCACCACGGGCGGCTGGTAGCGGCGCATGAGCTGCATCGCCGTCTCGCGGTCGTCGGCGGCCAGCGTTTCGTACTGATCGAACGCCCAGCGAATCTGCTTCTGCAGCGCGCGGTCGTCCTCGACGATCAGCAGGTGTGGCATTTTCGCAGCACTCATTCGTGTTTCCCCGATAATTCATCCGACTTCCGAGCCTTGCCCACTTCGAACAACGGCAGCAGGAGGTCCACCTGGGTGCCGACGTCGACGGCGCTGTCCACCGAGACCCTGCCGCCGAGTTCGTGGACGTATTGGAAGCTCTCGTAGGCGCCGATTCCCATCCCCGTCGGCTTGGTCGTCTGAAAGGGCTTGAACAGCCGCTCGCGGACGAAGTCGGGGCTCATGCCATGCCCGGTATCGCCGACCTCGACAAGCGCCTGGTCACCCTGGCGAGCCATCCTGACCCAGACGCGGCCGCCCCGTTCGGTGGCGTCGAGCGCATTCTGCACCAGGTGGCCGATGACCCGCTCGATCCTGTCCTCGTGACCGCGTGCCAGCAGCCTTTCCTCGATGCTCAGCTCGACCTCGCGCCCCTGCCCCGACTTGGCCGTCTGAATGCGCCGCAGCACATCCGCGAGATCGATGCCGCGCGGCCCATCGAGCGGTGTCGTTCCCTGTCGCAACTGCATCATCAGCTGCCGCATCCGCTCGACGGAGTGCTCGACGGTCATCAGCATGTCCTTCTGGAATTCCGGATTGTCACGGTGACGCTCGGCATTCTTCAGCATCAGCGAGAGCTGGGCGATGATGTTCTTCAGATCATGCACGACGAAAGCCGACATCCGGTTGAAGGAATCGAACTTCCGCACTTCGAGCAGCGCCTCACTCGCCTGCATCTGACCGAGGAAGGCACCCGCCTGCCGGGCCGCCGTCTTGAGTAGATCGTTGACCTCCCAATTGACGTCGATCCTCGTTCGCGCCGTCGCCAGCACGACAAAGGCGATCAGCTCGCTGCCGGTGGTCAGCGGCACCACCAGCCAGGCGTTCGGCACCTCGACCAGCCACGACGGAACCACCAGCCCGTCATAGCGGCGTGGCAGCGAGCGATACTCCTCGAGGTTGATCACCCAGCCGCTGTCGAGCAGGAAGCGACACAGCGGGCTGTCGGCATCCTCGGTCGCCGGCGACGCGGGCATGTTCCAGAACGCCGCCTGCGCGAAGAAGCGGCCGGAGGGGTCCTTCAGCCAGAGCGCACCGCTCGGGCTCTCGACCATGTCGGCGAGCCCACGAACCACGTGCCGGCCGAGACTGGTGAATCCTCCCTGCGAAGACAGCGTGGCGGTGAAGCGCAACCACTCCTCGCGGTAGTCGTAGCGGTAGCTGAAGAAGTGCTTGCCGACCTGGACCCGCAGGCGCGCCCGCATCGAACCGGAGAAGGTCAGCACCGCCAGCACCAGCAGGGCAGCGAAGAGCAGCGCCAGCTGCAGCGCCCGCCCCCATTCGCCACCGAAGAAACGCACGTAATAGCCGGCGGCGGCCATGAACAGCAGATAGGTGCCGACGATCAGCAGTGTCGCCGACTGCAGCACCGCCCGCTGTGACATCACCAGTCGACGCTTCCAGTCGTGGCTGCGGATGGCCGACAGCGCCACCAGCGGCAGCGCGAGTGCATGCGCGAAGCCGCGAATGCTGAAGGCGTCGGCATCGATCCGGTTGAACAGCAGGGCATCCGAGTAGACGTACAGGTCGAACAGGAAGACGCCGCCCAAGCCCAGACACAAGGGCTTGATGCTCCAGCGAAAATCGGGTGACACGTTGCGAAAGAGGCGCTCGACGAGAACCAGCCCGAAAACGCTCATCGCCAGCGAGACGAACAGCGCCAGCCGCTGCGCTGAACCGGCGAGGTCGACGCCGAAGATTGCCATCGCCTGCGCGACAAAGCCGCCGACCACCAGCAGCACGGCAAGCGCACTCAGCCACCCGGTAGCCGCCGTTGCCGGCGCGCCATCAGCGGACTCCGGCCGCATCAGGATGATCAGGAAGAGATACCAGCCACCAAAGCGAAGCACGTCTGCCAGCAGGCTGCCGGCGAGAAAGATGCCCTGACCGGTGAGCGCGAACGCCAGACCCAGCATGCCCCAAACGGTGCACAGGGCGACGGCCAGGAACATCGCGCCGCTGCGAGCACTGCTGCGCCGGCCCGAAGCCAGGTAGAGCGTCAGCAGCGCGGCCAGCACACCCGCCAGGCCGTAGCTCCACGCCGAGATCATCGCCATCTTGCCGTCCATCACCGCCAGCAATCCTCGTCAGTCGAAAGCAGCAACCGGAGCCGCCATTGCCCGGTCACCGAGCACCCTTGCCGGTCAGAACCACGCCGACGGTATGGAAAAGAATCACGATGTCAAGGAAGAGGGTGTGGTTCTTGACGTAGTAGAGATCATATTGCAGCTTCTGGACCGAATCCTCGATCGTCGAACCGTACTGGTAACTGACCTGCGCCCAGCCGGTGAGACCGGGCTTGACACTGTGGCGCACGGCATAGAAGGGTATGTCGCGCGTCAGCTGGTCGACGAAATAGGGTCGCTCGGGACGCGGTCCGACCATGCTCATGTCACCGGCCAGCACATTGTAGAGCTGTGGCAGTTCGTCGATGCGCAGCTTGCGGATGATGCGGCCAACCCGCGTCACCCGGTCGTCATCGGTGGCTGCCCAGCGCGGCTTGCCATCGCTCTCGGCATCGTTGCGCATGCTGCGGAACTTGATCACGTTGAACAGGCGCCCATCGAGACCGACCCGCTCCTGCCGGTAGAACACCGTCAGGCCATCCTCGAGGACGATCAGGATCGCCGTCAGCAGCATCACCGGCAGGGCGAGCAACAGCAGCAGCAGCGCGATCAGGATGTCGAAGGCGCGCTTGAAGAAGGTCCGCCGCCAAGTCTGCCGGAAACCCTCGCCAAAGATCAACCAGCCGACGCGCAGCGAATCGAGGCGCAACTGCCCGAGCGCACGCTCGAAGTAACTGGCGAGATCGAGCACCTTGACACCGGACAACTTGCAGTCGAGCAGTTCGCGCAGCGGCAGTGCACCGCCGCGGCGTTCGCGCACGGCGACGATGATCTCGTCAACCTTCAGCGAGTGCGCCGTATCGGAGAGCGACATCGCCTGTGACAGGACCACCTGCGCCGGAACGACCACCTCGGGATCACTCGAGCAGGGATAGAAACCGACGATCTCGATGTCGGGATCGGACTTGCAGAGCACACGGCCAACGTTCTCGGCTTCCGCGCCAGCGCCAAAGACCAGCACCCGGTGCCGCAGCAACGAGCCCGGCATGCTGTGCGCACCATGGACTCGGCGCACGAGGGTCGCGAACAGCGCCGCCAGCCCGGACAGCAGCATGAAGCCGCGGTCCACCTCGGCAATCGCCAACAGCGAGAAGACGACATAGGCCAGCGGAATGGCCAGATACAGCGAGAGGACGGCGCGCGCACGGGTTTCCGCCAGCGTCCGTGAGTGAACGCGCTGGTAGATGCCCAGCCAGGAATTCAGCACGATCATCGTCAGGGCAAAGATGATCGCGTAGAAGGCGATCCTGTCGAGTTCCAGATTCGCCCCACCGCCAAGCCAGACGGCGGCCAGAACGACGCACACGACCGGGAACATCAGGTCGACGGCAACCTGGGCGACAGTCTTGCGATGAAACCAATGATTGAACACCTTGATCACGATAGACCCCCTGCAAGCATGAACAACGCCCCGCGCGTGTCGTTGAGAAACGAATCCTGCTGAACCGTCCCGCTGCTTCATCGGGAGGGCTCGGCGATACGCATGACACGAAGGCTATCAGCGCGGCTGACGGGAGAGCGTGACCTAATGCACAGGCAGCGGAGAATAGCGCAGCGAAGACAAACTGCCAGGCTTTGCGACCATCGATAAACCACTTTCAAAGATCAACATAATCGTATGATAAAATTGCAAGTAATTGATATTGCTGATTTGCTCGCTTGGGGGATTATACACTGCCGGGCAGCTCGGGCAGCTTGCCGGGTCGCGCCAGCCGGGCATTCCCGCCCGGGCAGTGGTCGATGAACAGCGCGTAACAGAGTAACAGATGGAAGAGAAACGCAACGCGCGGCATGTCGATCAGGCTGACGAACAGGCCGGCCGCCATGCAGCCCAGCAGCGCCGCCAGCAGGTAGGGAGCCAGTTCGTCTCCGCCGGCGGCAGAGCGCAGCAGATTGGCGATCGCCAGCGCGGCCAGCGCCAGCAGCAGACCGAGTCCGAGCGCCCCCTGATCGAGCAGCATCTCGAGGTAGAGGCTGTCGATATGCCAGGGCAGGAAGTAGTGACGAGCGGCAAAGAACCAGCGCGCAATGCCCTGCGAGAAATCGCCGTTGACCAGCAACGGTCGACCACGGCCATCGATCAGGCTGAGCCGGTCCACCTCGACGAACTGCGACGGACCAAGCAGGCGCAGCGAGAAGAAGCCGGGCACCGGCAACTGCCTCGACTCGGGCAGCAGCGCGCTGGCGAACAACGACAGCTCGAAGCGCCGCCATTCACCGCCGCCGCCAACGAAGACGGCCGACTCGGCACACGCGGCCGCGTACAGCAGGTGCTTGTGGCAGACGCTGGCGACGAGCACCGCCGGCTCCGCCGAACGCGCGACCAGGCTGAACCGATGGGTACCGGCAAGCGGCGCCGGCACGCGTTGCAGCAGTTCCCAGCGGCCGCGCTGCGGCGCGCGCCATGCCGGTCCGGAGAGCCCCAGATGGCGGCCATCGACGTCGTCGACGAGGTGCAGCCGGCCGGGCATTTCGCGTCCGGCGACCGCGGCCGAGTAGTCGACCGGAAACCTTCCAAGACCCCTGCCGAAAAGAAAGTCGGCGCCACCGGTCAGGAGACCCAGGCCCTCCTGCCAGTGCGTCAACCGCCCGACGAGATCGCGCTCGCCGCTCGCCAGCCGGCTGCCCATGAACTCACCCAGACCGGCCACCAGCAGCACCTCGACGACCAGGATTCCCGCCAGCCCCCGGTTGGCCAGTTGTCGCCATCGCGGCGGCTGTCGCCGGCCGCACCCGCCCGACCCCACCGCCGACGCCTGCCGGACCCGGCACCAGAGGAGAACGACCGCCGCCACGGCCAGGCCGAGATAGAGCGCCCGCGAAAAGGTGGTCAGGCAAGCGTAGCACGCGAGCACCACCAGCAGCGCCGCGCTCAGCCAGCGGCCGGGCGTCGGCGCTCGCCGGACCGCGCACACGGCAAACGGCAGTGTCAGCGCAAGAAAGGCGTCGAGCGCCGCGCCACCGACGTGCATCTCCCAGAACAGGGCAGTCGTGCGGTACGCCGTGCTGAAGTCGAGCAGACCGGGATAGGCGAGACGTTCCCAGAGCGCCGCCAGAACCGCCACCGCCAACCCGCTGACCATTCCGCAAGTCAGGTAGCGCGCACTGCGCCGCCGCTCGCAGCGCAACAGGTGGCGTAGCGACGGCAGCAGCAGCAACGGCAGAAGGAACCCCTTGGCCACCCGCAGGCTGTTCAGCGGCTCTTCATAACCCTCGTACCAGTCGAGCGGCAGGCCGCCAGCGGCGACCAGGCCACGCCAGGCGGCGAAGAGGCAGGATGCCGTGAGCAGGGCGAGACCGACCAGCGCCAGCCGCTGTCGGCCGCCAGTGTCGCCGGTGGCCGGCAGTCCCGGCGCCGGGGCCGTCGACACTGGCGACAAGATCGGAAGAGCACACGTCTGAACTCCAGTCACTGACCAATCTCGT